>Ga0233437_1000109_pt1 | contig 202814 bp, 171 predicted proteins | sample SI_122_August201_FD_182714 | JGI IMG/M metagenome (GOLD analysis project Ga0233437, IMG submission 182714) | Seawater microbial communities from Saanich Inlet, British Columbia, Canada - SI_122_August2016_200_MG | ecosystem: Environmental > Aquatic > Marine > Inlet | place: Canada: British...
ATTGTAAAATAAATCATGGCGGCCTCCTCCATCTTTTATGGTTGAAGCCATTATACCCGCTGTATGTGACAGATACGGTCACACGTGGCGATTTTTTTTATCACTTGGGTTAAATGCATAAGCGCTTCATTTTAATCCAAACATATATCCGGTATCCTCAATAAATTGGGCAAATCAAAATTCACCCATAGGATAATAATCCTTGAAAGCACCTGTTTTCAAGGATACATCTGCTAGTCTTGGTTATGAACACTATCGGGTGCATTCCTCTGTTTGGCAAACGATGCTCAAGACTGAGCACTAATGGTCGTAGTCCTCTGGTGCGATTTGTAGGAGATATCACAAGTTTTTCATTCGGTGATATATAGCAATATCGCTTCTACAGTTGAAGGCATTTATAGGGCGTTATCAATAGGTGGTAACCATCTTCAGAGCGGTTAGAGTAAAAAGTCCTTACGTAATGAAAAGCCGGTGATTAGTCTTTCTATATGTGGGCACTTACTGACTGTTCGAAATCCCATTCGTTTTTACTGGAACAATTCTAAAAATACTAATTTTTATCTTTTGGTTTCGTTTTATTAAGTATATCTTGCCATACTTTGAACCATTTTGAACGTAAAAAGTTCCATTCTGGAGCGAGTCGCAAATTTGTTAGAAAGATATTAAATCCTATCGCAAATAAAAATAAACATCCAAAAACAAGTGATTCTCCCTTTATCATGGGCTTGATCCAGAAATATATCAGAAGGAACATACACGACAATGACACCACAGGGTGAGGGTAAAATTGGGCCTGAATTAAATTTTTTAATTTATTTTTAAAAGAAATTTTATCATTGTTAGTTGAAATGCCTTCCACTTTTGCAATACGCTCCTCCCATTTCAAACCTTGATAATTAAAAAATGTAGCGATATAGCAACCAATTTTAGCCATACTGTTACGGTGTGAGTTATAGAGCCTCCAATATTCTAAGTTGAGTAACCATGCTATTATGAAAAGCATAGGTGTCTTATTAGCTATTCCGTATCCAATCAAAGCAGAAATAACTAGTAAGCTTTGATTGCGGCTCTTAATACTGTTCTCCTGGTGAAATAATAGCTCTTGACGTAATGAATTGTATTCCTCCAATTCTGCTTGGCTTGGTTCTTTCTGGTTTGTAATATTATCTTGTGTTCGTTGCATATTAATTAACACCTCCTTAATACACCAACGACGATCAAGGAATTAAGACCATGCTCAAAAACGTATCGGTAGTGTAAAAAAACATTTTACCTACTATAACGCGTAGATTATACGGGATATCAAAAAACTAACTGTCAAAGATCAGTTATATACTTAACAGTTAAAAAACATAAAGACATTAGAATAGAGAAAATCTACGAATTTGAAGGCAAAAATGTCAACTCAGAAACGTCTAATTAAAGACCGTGCTGTAAACAACCTAAAATAGAATAAACGAATATTATTCCATGAGAAATCTCGCCACGATACGTTTACTTGCGTTGCCATCACCATAAGGGTTAGACACTCTAGCCATTCTTTCATATTTAGCTTTGTTATCTATCAAACTACTAACCGTATGTACTATATTTTCAGAATTTGTTCCAATCATTTCAACACAACCAGCTTGGACCCCCTCAGGGCGTTCTGTTGTTTTGCGCAATAAAAGTAAAGGTTTTCCCAGACTTGGCGCTTCCTCTTGTAATCCACCAGAATCGGTAATTATAAAATATGTTTTCTTTAATAAACACATGAAATCTTGATATTCTAAGGGGTTGGTCAATATGATATTTTTGATATTTCCTAAAATTGAACATATAGGTGATTGAATAGTTGGATTTGGATGTAATGGTAATACAAAATCAACCACATTCTTATAACGTGAAGCGACAGTTTTAATGGCTCTACAGATATCGATAATAGGTTCTCCGAAATTCTCACGACGATGAATTGTCATTAAAATTATTTTTCGTCCATTTAAGGACAATTTCTCCAGAATTGTTCTTTCACTGCGAAAGTCCTTTTTAGCATTTTCCAACAAAGAATCAATTACAGTGTTACCAGTTATTTCAATCCTATCAGGATCAACACCTTCTTTTAAAAGATTTTCCTTTGCAGAAATTGTATGAACAAAGAAAAGATCGCTAAGGCTATCAATAATTTTACGATTAGCTTCTTCTGGGAAAGGATGAAATCTATTCCATGTTCTCAAACCAGCCTCAACATGTGCTACCTTAATATTTTTGTAGAAAGCTGCCAAACTTGCTGCCATCGATGTTGTTGTATCCCCCTGAACTAATATATAATCCGGTTGTTCTTCTTCAATAATTTCTTCTACTCCTTTCAAAACGGCTATAGTGATATGTTTAAGATCTTGATTCATTTTCATAAGTCTTAAATTAAAATCCACCTTAATTTCGAAATATTTCAAGAAAGGATTAAGCAAATCACGATGCTGTCCAGATACACAAACCTTGCATTCGAAAAAATCTGAGTGTTTTCTAAATTCGTTTATTATAGGCGCTATCTTAATAGCCTCTGGCCTTGTTCCAAAAACAAACAGGATTTTTTTTTTCATAAATTAAACTATCCATTTCCATATATTGATTAAATTGAATTTTTCTGAGAAAGCTACATTTGTATAAATCATTAATCACTACTAAGGAAACCAGCAGTATACAATCAAGGTTTTACAAATGGGTATTCTTGGTTGTCATGATGTTAATTCTGCACAAAATTACTTAAAAATACTCAGCCGTGTTGTACGCTTCTTCGATAGTTCTTTGCGCAATCAGACCGTCCTCCGGAAATGTAATTGAAGGAATACTCTCTATAGAATTAATAAAGTGGTCTATCTGATTTTCAAATGCTTGTTTAATGGTTATTTGATTATTTATTCGCTTCCAATCAGGCGAAGAGTTAATTTTATAATTAATTCCCATTGGGTCAAGTGCTAAACATCCATATTCGGCAAATATCTCTAAATATGTTTCCGATGGACTACTATAAAGCCAAGATAAGTATACATTTCCAGTTGTACCATTAGTGAGTTTACAGTCGATTTGAGCTGTGCATTCTATTTCTTTATCTTTTTCAAAGTCACTCAATCGAGCCGAAACTGTCTTTATATCTCCGAATAAATAGCGTATTAGATCAAAAGCATGTGGTCCATTATCCATTAATACGCCGCCGCCAGATATATCCTTATTCAGATACCAACTACCTTCCATATTCATCTGGCTTTCAAATGCTATTTTAAAATTTAAAATTTCGCCAAATTTTTGAGTATTAAGCAATTCTTTCGCTCTAATGACTTCCTCAAAAAAACGAAATTTTAATGCTGTCAACAACACTAATTCTTTTTCCTTTGCCATATTAATCATTTCTTCACATTGTTCTGCCGAAAGTGCTAGTGGCTTCTCACATAAAACGTTGATATTAGCCTCTAATAAGTCCAATACAATATTGTGATGCATCGATGGTACAGTACACAAACTCACCCCATTAATATTTCCTTGCGCAATTAAATCTTTATGAGAAGTATACGTTGCTTCTTCTAAGGATATAGAACAAAGTTTCGTCTTTTCTAAATCAATGTCTACATATGACACTACTTGGGCTTCATGATTTTTCCTATATGCCTCAAGATGCCAATTGCCAGTCCTACCACAACCAATAATACCTATTCTTACTTTACCTTGATTTTCGAAGTAACTCGTGCACATGTGGGTGGCCCTATACTCGCTACCAATCAAACTACCAATAATTAATGAGAACCGTCCAATCCCCACTATGGAAAACTGATCCGATTCTTGAGTCAAAGTGAGGCGACAACCAGTAATGAATGGTGCAGACAGTTCTCTGTAAACTAAAACCTTGGCATTCCTAAGATTATACCTGATATTTCAAAGTTTGGTGTAACATGGCCAAAAAAATACACTGTAATTGAAAGATATCTTGCCAATATCACAAATTCGTTAAATTTGCATGTATATTCAGGATATCTGGACCGAGGACTGTTGCATATATTTCAGTTGAAGTTATTCAGTCACGACGAAGCATTACGGTTCATAGTCCATATCCGAGGCTTTTGATTCCCGAGGGTATTGCTGACAAATTGGGAAGATACGAAGCTCAAGGATACTTGCATTATCTTTGAATTTCAATAAGGCCAAGAATACATTGGGTATTCATAATAATCAAGCACCAGTATATCGGCAATCTTAACTGGAAGCTGTCAAAGGCAGGGTGAAACAGTCGACGTTTTCAGCATGATGATTATTCAGATAGTCATCCAAAAGATTAGAATATCATCCACCTCAAAACCCTGTGATATGTCTGACTAAGGGCAACCTAAGTTTCGCACAATAGCTTTTGTCATCAAACTTCGAATACGAAGGATTTCAAGGATAATTATCCTATGTGCAACATCTTCAACCTTTGAAATACTCAACAATACCATTTGAAAGCTGAAACGAAAGCGCTTATCCGCCAACTCATAATTACATGGCATATTTTCCTGCCGGTACAAACCGCCCCCAGGGGGCATCTGAAACGATTCTCTTGTTCCGCACCACCACCTTCCCCCGGACAATCACCGTATCCGGGCGCATGGACACGCGGCGTCCCTCAAACACCGAATAGGGCGGTACGATCATGGAGAGTTGCTCAGGGTCGATGGTGCTTCTCTCCGTTTCATTTAAAATAACGAGATCACCGTCTGACCCCGGTTGAATACAGCCCTTCCGGGGATAGAGACCGTAGATTCGGGCAGGGTTTTCACAAAGGGTCTTTACAATCTGATCCAGGCCGAACCCCCGATTTTCAACAGCTTCTGTGGCAGTCAGGGGAAGCATCACCTCAAGCATGTTACCCACCCCGCCTGAAATATCCCAGATATCGAGGGTCGTATCTTTCTGAAGAGGAGCATGATCCGAACCCACCAGATGCAGCCGGCCCTGTTTCAGCCGGTCCCAGAGCGCTTCGACACGATCCCTGTCGCGGTTGGGCGGTTTGTATTTCAGCCGCTGGTCCTTTGCCATATCTTCGGTGGTAAAAAGAAGGTAATGGGGACAGGTCTCGGCAAATACCGGAGCCCCTTGTCTCCGCAACCGGGTGACGGCATCGATGCCTTCGGGGATGCTGATATGGGCGATTACCGAGCGGCACCCGGTGTGTGCAATCAGCGCAAGGGTTCGCTCGATTCCTGCGTATTCTGAAACAGGAGGACGGCTCTCTGCAAAAGAGAGCGGGTCCCGGCGGCCTTTGGCAAGGATCTCCTCGGTGAGACGGTCGATAATAAATGTGTCTTCACAATGGATACAGGCCACCTTGTCAGCGGCCGCGATGATTTTTAAGGCTTCGAGTATCTCGCCGGTATCTGAGCAGCGGTATTTTCCGATGGGCGGGGTGTTGTCCATAAACAGCTTGGCACCCACCACCGGCGCTTCCAGTATTTGTGAAAAGCCTTCCAGCCCGTCCAGGCCGACACCGGCCTGAAGTGCAAAATCGACCAGACAACCGCTTTCACCCTCGGCAATCTTTTCATTCAATATCTTCGGGGTCGACGGAATGGGCCGATCCACGGGCATATCGATAATGGTGGTCACCCCACCCTTTGCCGCCGCTCGCCCGGCGTTTGCCATGGTTTCAAATTCTGAACCCCGCCAGCAGTGCGTGTGCGAATCGACAACCCCCGGAATCACCGATTGTCCTTCGGCATCGATTTCTTCTTTTCCGGAGATCGCATCGGTTGTGAGCACGGCGATCCGCCCCTGCTTTATTCCGACATTAAGATCCCCGACCACACCACCGGGCAGAAAGACGCGCCCATTTTTGACAACAAGATCGTACCCGTTCATAATACCCCCTCAAGATGCAATCTGAATCGGTTCAATCTTAACCGTCTTCCCGGTGGAAGCCGCCTCTATGGCAGCAGAAGTCACCTGGACCACGCTCAATCCGTCCATGCCCGAGGCATTGAATTCGCCCGCTCCTTTTACCGCCCCGTTAAAGGCCTCGATCTGATTTCTATAGAGCGTGAGCAGATCGGGTTCATAGGATTCGGTCAGGTTAAGGGATTCACTGGTTACATCAAGCGTTCCGTCACAGCGCTCCCACAGGGCGTTTGTCAGGAGAATCCGGCCGTGGCTTCCGTAGATGGCGGCGTCGTTTTTTGTATCAGGTGCAAACCGTCCGCAACAGACGGTACCGATGGTTTCGTTTTGGAACCGCAGGGAAAGGGCCGCCGTATCATCCAGCGGCTGCTGGGCGGTCTGTCCGTCGGTAATGGCGGCAACTTCGGTCACGGGTACATCCAGCAGAAACTGGAGGGCGTCGATGGCGTGCACCCCCATCCCCATCAGGGAAAAGGAACCGCCGATTTTTTCCGGATCCTCCCACCACTGGGTCTTTTCGTTCCGCTCCGGCCGGGTGGTCACTCCCCTTTGGTTGAGGAAAAAAAACTGGGCGTTGGCCATGGTGATGCGCCCCAGGATACCGTCTCGAATCAGCTGACGCGCCTTGATGAGCCCGGGATGGTGCCGCAGCTGGAAACCGACCCCTAGCCTGACGCCGTGTTTTGCGCAGGCTTCGATCATCTTTAGGCCTTCATCCACGCTGTTGGCCATGGGTTTTTCCACCAGCACGTGTTTTCCCGCAGCAGCACTTTTACAGGTATGATCCTTGTGAAGAAAATTGGGACTGGCGATAAAGACCGCATCGACCCGTGAATCCGCTAAAAAATCGTCCAGGGAAGTGTAGGCGCCCGGTATGCCGTGCTTGCCGGCAAAATCTTCCACCCGGTGTATATCCCGGCTGTAGGCCGCGACCACACTGGAATCTTCTGCGCTGTTTATGGCCGGAACGATTTTCATATCCGGATGCCGTCCCACGGTGATAACGCCCCATCCAATGGTCATAGGTATGTCCTCCTTATTTGGATCCTTTAAATCTCTTTTTCGTTATCTTACGATAGAAGTATTGTAACTGCTCAGGTTGCTTAGGCTGTAGGCTAAAGGCTGTTAGTTTACGAAGTATTTTCATAATATTAAGGCAGATGGGTCGGACAATTTTGAATTCTTAATTGTCTTAAAAAATTGATGCTATCCTTCATTCAAAATTTAGAACTCAAAATTCAAAACTAATATTTTTTGCCCCGATCAAACAAGAACAGGAAATGAAACTCCCAAACATCGGATCATCCCTATCCGGGCAAAAAATATTACTACATCAGGCTCGGAAGCCAGGTGGCGACCTGTGGAAACATCACGTAAATAATCAGAGTCACGACATCCATGGCCGCAAACCAGAGAACGCCCTGGATGATCTCCCCCATGCTCGCCTCCGGCACCATCCCGCGGATGATAAAAAGGTTCAGGCCGAAAGGGGGTGTGATGAGGGCGACCTCAAACATGTGCACCGTAATGACGCCGAACCAGAGCGGATCATAACCTAAGGCCGTGATGGACGGAAAAACGATGGGAAGCGTTAAAAAGGCAAAGGCGAGCATGTCGATAAAAAAACCGGCAATGATATACATGAGAAGAATTCCCATGAGAATGACAAGCCGGTGCACGTTCAACCCGACGATTAAATCGCTGACGGCAGCGGGGATGCGGCTGATTCCAAGAAAATAGCCGAACAGCAGGGCCGTTGCGATAATTAAAAAAATCATGGCGGTGGTCTGGGTGCTGTCTCTAACCGCCTCCCGGACATCGGCTATTTTCAGCCTTCTAGAAACCACCCCCAGGGAGAGCACCCCGAAGGCACCCAGGGCGCCGGCTTCGGTGGGTGTAAAAATACCGGAATAGATCCCGCCCATAACCACCAGGGCGATAACACCGATCCCCCAGCTGTGTTTCAAAGAGATGAATCGCTCTTTCCAGGACACCTCTTTTAAGGTTTGCGGTGCAAGGGCGGGGTTTAATCTGCAGCGCACATAGATCATGATCATATAGTTGGCGGCTGCGATAATTCCGGGGATAATACCGGCGATCAAAAGCTTTGCCACCGACTGATCCGTAATGACGGCATAGATGACCATCAGGATACTGGGGGGGATCATCTGAGCGATGGTGCCGGTACCTGCCACGGTCCCAACTGCCAATCGGGTATCGATGCCGACGTTCCGCATGGCCGGGATACAGATTCTGGCCAGTGTTGCGCAGCTGGCCAGCCCGGATCCGCAGGCAGCACCAAAAACCGCACCCCCGAGAACGGTTGCCTGGGCAAGGCTTCCGGGTATGTGACCGACCCATTTCTGGGCGGTGATGTATAGCGAGTTTGCAAATCCGGCATGATAGGCCAGATGCCCCATGAGGATAAACAGAGGCACCACGCTGAGGGTGTAATTGGCCATTTTTTCATAGGGAACAATGCCGACAATGGACAGTGTTCTGACCGGACCGGCAATAATCCAGTAGCCGACCACACCGAGCACCAGCAACGCGAACGAGACCGGCAGGCCGGCAAACAGGATCAGGATCATAACGACAAGCATGCACCAGCCCACGGTGGCCGGATCCAGGGTGGGTTCTGCCGGGCTCAGGGCGAAATAACCGGCCAGAAGAGCCAACGGCAATACCGATGCCCCAGCCCAGAGGAGCCAGGCGTGCGGTGCGGACGGCTCCGAACGGCCCAGGTGATGGAGTTTGCAAAAACCATGACGGATATCGGTGGCCAGTCTGAGGCAGAGCAGGCCGATGCCGACGGTCAGTACCGCCTTGGCCGGCCAGACGGGATATTCCACCAGCCCCATGGTATGGTCATCGGTGATCCAGGCGTCCCAGGCATAAACGGCACTCTGCCAGAGCACCAGTCCGAATGCGACCAGGGCCAGTATCAGTGTTGCCAGCTCCAGACTGATACGGGGCGCCCCTTTCAGTTTTTCGATTACGATATCGACCCGGACATGTCCCTTCTGCTGCTGCACGTAGGCTGCGGCCAGATACACGGTTCCCACCATCAGCATCTCGCACAGTATAAAGACCCCTGGCAACGGGCTGTTGAACACGTAACGAAGGCACACATCAACGGTGGTCAGAAGCATCATAAAAACGATGATCACAGATGATACCGCATTGGAAGCATTTTCCACTGCGATTTGAACATTTTCCATTTTTTCACAAGGCATGCAGAATTCTCCACACCGGGCCGATTGGCGTTATTTTCAAGTCAGGCCATTTTGAACAAAATAAAATGAAAAAATTTAAATCCGAAGCACGAAATCCGAATTCCGAAACAATATCTAATGACCAAAATTCAAATGATTCAAACAACAAGAATATCTGCGCAAATTATGTTTTTGTCATTAGATAATTAGATTTTTGAATTTGTGCAGCCTGTCCCGCTCTTGAGCGGGGAATTTCGGTATTCGGATTTCGAATTTTATCGATCGCATTGGCCTAAACCATGCCCTATGGGCTTTAGTCAAAACCAGGTTCTTCGGACACGGACTCTTTACTTGAACGGATTCTTCGCTTCCCATTTTTTAAGAAACTCCAAATAATTGTCAAGCACCTTCTGTCCCGGCAGCCCCTTGCCGGACATCTTTTTCAGCCAGCCGCTCCAGACACTCTCCTTTGCCGTCTTCTGCACCAGGGCCAGATCTCCAAGGCTGGGTTCAACCACGGTGATGGTGCCCTTGGCGGTTGCGTTTGCGATGTTTTTATCCCCGGCGCCTTCATAAAGCTGATGTCCGTATTTGGCGCCTTCTTCCTGGAGGTCGATAAACATCTGCTGAATATCGGACGGAATTTTGTTCCAGCTGTCTTTGTTGACGGCCATAAAAAACGGAACCGTGCCGAAATCGACTGCGAACATGGACTTCACCACCTCGGTATACTTGTAATCAAAGGCAAAGGTGGTATTTGCCATAACGCCGTCAAGGGTTCCCCGCTGAAGCGCCGTGTAGACTTCGGTTGCGATAATCGACACCGGTACCGCCCCCAGGGCCTTGAGCAGCTTTGCCTGGTTGCCGGCTGTCCGGATCTTTTTGCCTTTCGCATCGGCAAGGGTCTTGATCGGGGTTGTGGACCAGAGTTTGTAGGAACTGTTGGCAAAGGCGGAAAGATACATCATGTTATATTTTCCAAGCTCGGCTTTCAGTTCGGGGGTCTGCATCAACTCCGAAAGGGCCATGGCCGAAGAGAAGAAACGCGCGCCTGTGAGCGGAAGACTTACCACGGTAGCCAGCGGCAGTTTACCCGGCATATAGGCCGCACCCACAAGCCCCATGTCGGCAACACCTGATTTTATGCCGTCTGCCACCGACTTTGCCGGCACCAGGGATCCGGACCAGTAAAACTCGATCTTGAGACGGCCCTTGCTCCGTTTTTCAACCTCTTTAAGAATCCATGAGTTGGCTTTGGAATAAGTGATACCGGCCGGAACCCACATGGCTGATTTCAACACCAGGGGACTTTCCTCCGTCCCCTTGCCGGTTGCGGCATGGGAGGTTTGAAAGACCAAAAGGAATACCAGGCTCAGCAGGGTTGCCCCTAAAAGACTGTGACGTAAAACTTTCTTCATCGTATCGCTCCTTTTTCTTTAGCAATTAAAAAAATTGTGAAGTTCAGTTCGTCCGATTTCTATGTACACCATTCGGCAGGTCTTTTTTAATAATCATATGATTTACTCCCCGCCCCGTTTCAAACTATCATAAACGTCACCTCCCTTTGAATTTCCCTATCAATTTATAAGTGATCTAAGGTGAACTAAAATGCCTAAGGTAAAGGAGCCGCACGCGCAACGCAGGCGCCGCGTGTCACTCTATTTCTTTATAAAACTGATAGAATACCTTAATTTTAGGCACTTTAGCTCACTTTAGGCACTTCAAATTTAAGTTCACCTTTAATTCTTACTAACAAACATCGGCAATCGTTTTCCGATATGCCGTCGTTAACCCCCTAAGCGAGCCCCATCAGGCCACACCCAGTTTTCTCATCCAGATAAGGGCGACGGCCTTGCTGCATTCGATGATTTCGTCGATACTGGCATTTTCATCCTGTTTATGCCCAAGGGAGTATGGGCCGCCCACCCCGAAATTGACACACGGCATATTTCCGTCCACGACCTGGTAATTCATATCCGTGCTGGCCAGGGTACCGGTAAACGGAAGGGTCACACCCAGCGCCTCTTCGATAATACTCCGGGTTTCCAGTGCATAGGAAGAATCCGCCGGCACCACATAGCCTTCCCGGCTGTTGATAATGTCCAGTTCGTAATCCAGTTCCGGATCCGTTTCACAGACACCGTCCAAAACAGCCTTAAACTCTGTCACGACATCTTCAAACGTCTCTCCGGGCACCATCCCCCGGAGAATTTCTTCTTCGCATAGATCCGGCACCGTGGCGCCCTGGATTCCCCCTTTGATGGTGCCGAGATTTAGCATTGCCGTCATCTTGTCGATACCCTTTTCTCGGAGAGCATCCCCCAGATCGATACCCGGAACCGGCACCTGTCTTTTGAGCAGTACATTTCGCCAGTAGTCGGTGAGGGCCACATTCAGCTTGCTCATCTTTTCAATGGCATTGATACCGAGTATGGGAAGCTGTCCGTGGTAGCTCACCCCTTTGGTTTTGAGCAGAAACCGCGTTCTCCCCTGGGCGGCCAGACCGATCCCCACCAACCCGCCGTCGAGTTGAATACCCATGTCGGCCTTAACAATTCCCTCCTGGATGAGATAACCCAGGCCTGCAACACCGCCGATCTCCTCATCGCAGTTTCCGGTGAGGATAAGGGTCCCCTTGAACCGAACACCCAGTTTGTGGACCGCTTCGAGTGCAAGGGTCATGGCGGCGATCTCACCCTTGTCATCGGCTACCCCGCGACCCCATATGTAGCCGCCGCCTTTATCGTAGGGGCTTTTCTGGTAAGGGGTATCCCGTGTGACCTGCCCGCCCAGGGGATCCATAGTCCAACCCCTGTCCTGGATGGCGGCGCAATCCAGATGGGCGCTGATATGGAAAACCGGCCCCCCTTCACTGCCCGGATATGTTGCCACCACGTTGCTCCGGGGGCCTTCAAGACCCATAAAATCCGCCCCGCTCCGTTCCATGTACTCGTCGGTGGCTTCGTAAATGCCCACGTCGCAGCCCAGTCCGGAGAACTTGTCTCCCATCACCGCTGCCAGCCGGTCGTAATTTTTCCCCGGAGGCACCTGGGTGTCGATACGGATCAGGCTTTTCAGATAGGCGAGCATCTCCTCCCGGTGCTCGTCGATGTACGCGCAGACATCCCTTTCAATTTGCGATAGCATATCAACTCTCCTGTCTTTTCTCATATACCATATCCCCATCCACCATGGTCATATCCACCTTTATGCCCAGCAGGTCTTCAGGGGCTGTTTCCAGTATGTTTTCCGAGAGTACAATCAAATCGGCCAGTTTACCCGCTTCGATGCTCCCTTTCAGGTGCTCCTCAAAACTGGCATAGGCGCCGTTTGCCGTATAGGCCCGGATGGCCTGCATCAGATCCACCGCCTCGTCTGCTGCAATGGACTGCCCGCTCTTTGATCGGTGCGCCACGGCAAAATAAATCCCATGCATGGGATTGGGTCCGATAACCGGTGTGTCCGAACTTAAGGCGGCGGGTATCTTTCTTCTGAGAAGACTTCCCAGGGGATAGGCGGTGTCCAACCGGGGATCATTATCAAAAACCTCCAGATAATTGTCACCCAGCTCGTAAAGAAACGGTAATCCCAGTATCGGAACGATGCCGAGCTGCTGAATTCTATCTAATGCCGTCTCATCTAAAAAACCGGCGTGTTCGATGCGGTGCCGGTGGTTTTTTCTCGGAAATGTTTTCAGGGCTTTTTCATAGCTGTTCAGCGTCATCTCAACGGCACGATCCCCGATGGCGTGGACTGCAACCTGATAGCCGGCCAGGTGTGCAGTGATGACCATCTCATCAAGTTCCTTCTGGGAAAAATAGAGAATACCGTAATTCTGCAGATCCTTCAGGTAGGGTTCCCGCATGGCCGCCGATGCGCCGCCGCCGGCACCATCCAGTATGGTTTTCCAGGCCCCAAGCCGAACCCGTTCGTTTCCGAAGCCGGTGATCATACCGGTCTTTAAGAACGCATTTCCAAGCTGAACATGGGGCGGGTTGTGCCGAACCAGAAGATACATCCGCACCTTGAACCACCCCTCATCGGCGCCTTCCTGATAGAGCCTGGCTTCATCCGCGCTCTGGCCACTGGCTTCGGTGGCACTTGTAATTCCGAAACGTAAAAAATCCCGGTTGGTAATGGCCAGACCTGCTTTAAGATCCGTATAGGATGGATAGATCTGCACCTTGATCCGGGCCTGGGCCTGCTCGTAGAGCACCCCTGTGGGATCCCCCCGGTCGTCGCGATCGATTTTACCCCCTTCAGGATCCGGGGTTCCGGAACAGATGTCAAAGGCCTCCAGCACCCGGCTGTTGACAACGGCAATATGTCCGCAGGTCCGGTTGATAAAAACCTTATGCTCCGGGGCTGCAGCGTCCAGATCCCGGCGTGTGGGATGTCTTTTCTCCTCAAGTTCCGTGTCGATATATCCCCGGCCGATGATCCACTCCCCGGGGGGAACCACGGCGGCACGCTTGCGGATTTCCCGCTGGATATCCTGAATGGACTTTACATTTTCCGGACCGCATCGAACCTGAAGCTGTGACGCACCGTAAACACCCGGATGGCAGTGTGCATCCACAAACCCCGGGAGCAGACTGCGGCCCGCCAGGTCGATAACCGTTGTCGCATCCCCGACCAGCATCTCGACTTGATCAGAAGCACCCACCTTAAGGATGCGATTGCCTTTGACTGCAACGGCCTGACACACACGATCCGTTTGATCAACGGTAACGACCGAACCATTTAGAAAAACAACATCTGCCTTCTGATTCATATCACCCCCTGGCGGTTAGGTGCCTGACCATTGAGTCAGGGTTCTTTGTGGCAACGTATAGCAATCCGGTGCGGTCTATTTTCAGACGTGCTTCGAATCTTTCAACGGGAAGTGGCATGCAACCCAGTGGTCCGGTTCGACCGGGTCAAACCCCGGGGGCTCCCGGGTACAGATATCCTGGCTGTAATGACAGCGCGGATGGAAATGGCACCCGGCCGGAGGATTGACCGGGCTGGGCACATCACCCTTTAAAATGATGCGCTCTTTCTGTTGACTGACCTGGGTTCGCGGCACCGCAGAAAAAAGCGCCTGGGTGTACGGATGCCTGGGAAATTGAAACACCCGGTCCCGGGTTGCAGTCTCAACAAGGCGGCCCAGATACATCACGGCGACCCGGTCGCTGATATGCTCGACCACGCTCAGATCGTGTGAAATAAAGAGATAGGACAGCTTAAACTCTTCCTTGAGCTTAAACAGGAGATTGATCACCTGGGCCTGAACGGAAACATCCAGTGCCGACAGGGGTTCGTCAGCCACCACAAAATCCGGGTTTGAAATGATTGCACGCGCAATACCGATCCGCTGCCGCTGACCGCCGCTGAACTCATGGGGATAGCGATCAAAATGACCCGGACGGAGTCCCACCTTTGACATCATTTCCAGTACCCGATCTTTTTTATCCCTGCTGCCTAAACCGGAATCTCTGCCAAAGCCTTCCCCGATAATGTCCTTTACCGTCATCCGGGGGCTTAAGGATGAGTAGGGGTCTTGAAAGATGATCTGGAGATCGTTTCGCAGGGGCCGCATGGCCTTGCGTCGATGGCGGGTAATGTCGTCTCCCTTAAACCGGATGCACCCGTGACTGGGTTCGATCAAACGGATCACCAGACGCCCGGTGGTGGTCTTGCCGCACCCGGACTCGCCCACCAGGCTCAGGGTTTCTCCGGCATTGACATCGAAACTGATCCCGTCCACGGCCCGGACAGAATGGGCGGATTTCCCCCAGAGCCTTCTGCCCAGGGGAAAATATTTTTTCAGATTTTCTACTTTTACCAGTGGTTCCATTTTATCCCGATCCGTTTATTACGAGTAGAGCCAGCATTGCGTAAAATGCATCGGCCCCATCTCTTTTCGCGGCGGAGGCGTTTGCGAACATATCTCTTTTACAAAAGAACATCTGGGATGAAATGAACACCCCTCGGGCAGCCTTTGCAGGCTGGGGATCATCCCCTTCATTTCGTACAACTCCTCTCTCTGGCGGCCCAGGCTGTGGCCCGGGATGGGAATCGATTTCAACAGCCCCTGGGTGTAAGGGTGAAGGGCGTCCTGGAAAATATCGGTCACCGTCCCCTCCTCCACCACCCGCCCTGCATACATGACAACGACCCGGTCTGCGGATTCCGCAACGAGTCCGAGGTTGTGGGTGATTAAAACAATGGCGGTTCCCATATCCTGGGTCAACCGGTACATGACATCCAGCACCTGGGCCTGTACGGTCACATCCAGAGCGGTGGTCGGCTCGTCGGCAAGCAGTACATTCGGGTTCAGAAGGAGGGCCTCTGCAATCATCACCCGCTGCCGCATGCCGCCGCTGAGTTGATGGGGATAATCTTCCAACCGCATTTCCGGGTTGGAAATATCCACCTGGCCGAGCATCTCAACGGCACGATCACGGGCCTCCCGGCGGCTGATCTTCCGATGCACCCGGAGCGCTTCGATGAGCTGATCTCCGATGGTAAAGGCGGGGTTCAGCGATATCATGGGTTCCTGGAAAATCATTGAAATGCGGTCGCCGCGGATCTGCCGCATATCAGACGGGGTGAGGTCGAAAAGGTTCTGTCCCTTCAACCGGATCTCCCCCGATACGATTTTCCCGGGAAAGGGGACAAGCCTCAGTATCGAAAGGGCGGTAACGCTCTTTCCCGAGCCTGATTCACCGACCACACCGAGAATCTCACCTTCGCTGACATGAAAACTGACACCGCAAACAGCCTTGGCAATGCCCTGGCGGGTGTAAAAATGGGTCTGCAAGTCTTCTATTTCCAGAATTTGCGGCATCGGATTCATCGCAATCGCGGATCCAGGACATCTCTCAGGGCATCCCCCAGAAGATTGAATCCCAGAACGGTTAAGGTGATGGCAATACCCGGAAACACCGTCATCCAGACATTGTCGAGCATAAAATTCCGCGCGTCACTGAGAATATTGCCCCAGGATGGAGCCGGGGGTGGTGCGCCCAGCCCCAGGAAACTCAACGCAGACTCGGCCAGGATGGCATAGGCTAAGCTTGCGGTTATCTGAACGATCAGGGGTGCCATGCAATTGGGTAATATATGGCGGAAGATAATGTAGAAGTCGCCTTTTCCCGTTGCCAAAGCCGCCTCGACAAATTCCTTTCCCTTCAAAGAGAGCACGGACCCGCGGACAATCCGGGCAAATCGCGGAATGTAGACAAACCCGAGCGCGATCACCACATTGTTCAGGTTTCCGCCCAGCACCGCCATAATCCCGATGGCCAGCAGGATGGCGGGAAACGACATGACCGCATCCATCAACCGCATGACAATGGTGTCGATCCATCCGCCGAAGTATCCGGAAACGGCCCCGATAAGAACACCGAACAGGGTCGCCACCGCAACGGACAGAATGCTGATGTAAAGGGTTATACGAGACCCGTAGATAACGCGGCTGTATATGTCCCGGCCGTATTCATCGGTACCGAACCAGAACTGATCCGAAGGCAGCTCCACCTGGTGAAGCATGTCGATTTTGAGCGGTTCGTGGGTGGCGATCAGCGGGGCGAAAATGGCCGTCAGCACGATGGCGAGGATGATCAGTGCACCGATCAATCCCATTTTGTTTATCAGCAGCCGTTTTATGGCCATGGATCGAGTCCCTGTCCTAATATTCGATGCGCGGATCAAAGTAGCTGTACAATATATCCACCACCAGGTTGATAACGGCATAAATGAGCGCAATAAAAAGGATACAGCCCTGAACAACCGGATAGTCCCGCATATAGATGGAAACCACCAGATATTTCCCGATACCGGGGAGACTGAAAACCGTCTCGGTGACCACCGCCCCGCCCAGCAGACGCCCGTACTGTATGCCGACGGTGGTCAGGGTCGGGGCAAAGGCATTTTTGAGAGCATGCTTGAGCACCACTTTCCATTCACTCAGACCTTTGGCCCGGGCGTGGGTGATGTATTCGAGTCGGTTCACCTCCAGCATGGAGGAGCGGATCATGCGGGCCACCACCGCCGCCATAAATAGCCCCAGGGTGATGGAGGGAAGGACCATATAGCGAAGCCCCTGCCAGAAATCTTCCCAGACCGCCACATAACCGGTGGAGGGGAACCAGCCCAGTTGGACGGAAAAAACCACAAGCGCCATCAACCCCAGCCAGAATCCCGGTATGGAGACGCCCAGGTTGGTTCCCGCCATAAAGAGATAATCCTTTCGGGTGTTATGGTAAACAGAGGCCATAATCCCGGACGGTACGGCGATAAGAAGCGAAAAGAGCATGGCCAGGGTAGTAAGGGTAAGGGTGACCGGAAAACGTTCTTTGATCGACTGCATCACCGGTCGCTTGGTGTGGATGGATTGACCGAAATCTCCCTTGAAAACGTTTGAAAGCCAGGTAACAAACTGAACCGGAAGGGGTTTGTCCAGGCCGAGTACCTTCCGGGTCATGGCCACCTGCTCCGGGCTGGCGTCTTCTCCGAGCATGACAACCGCCGGATCCCCCGGGATCAGGTGGAGCAGCATAAACGACATGACCGCCACCAGAAAAAGGGTCGGCAAAAAATAGAGCATTCGGCTGACGATGTATTTGAGCATCTAGGTGATCTTTCTCGAACAACCCGGGCCGTCGGGCCCTGCTGTCTGAACGGGAATCCGACGGCCCGGTCGCATCACAAGGGATTGGATCTATTTATCGATCCAGACCCCCCACAGGCGGGGATAGCCGGTGCTGATGGTCTCGTAGTCCTTCACGTAGTCCCAGTTGACCTGGAGGTAGTTGTAGTTGTAGAAGTTGATAAATCCCACCACCTCTTTGTTGAATTTATGCATCTCTTCAAATAGCATTTTCCGTTTGCCGTTATCAAGGGTACGCGAAGCTTCGGACATGAGTTCTTTCATTTTCGGGTACACTTCGTTAAGACCGTTGTAATCAAAATAGATGGACGCCACGGCAAGATCGGGCCGGGCGCTGATGCCGAAACTGCAGATCTGATACTGTCCTTTGTAGAATTTGGAAAGCAGTATCGGCCATTCGAGAACGTTCAGCTTTACATTGACCCCGACGGCCTGCAGTTCGGCCTGCACCGCCACTGCCTGGCGGTACATGGCCGCATATTTTTTGGTACAATCGAGTACGACTTCCTCTCCGTTGTAGCCGGACTCTTTGAGCAGCTGTTTGGCCTTCTCAGTATCCTTTTTGTACCACTGGGCATGTACCGGGGAGTAGAATTCACTCCCCACAGCCAGCATGCTCGGATTGACCTTGGCATGGCCCATGTGCGCTGCCTGGGTGACCATCTCAAGGTCGATGGCATAGGCACAGGCCTGTCGAAACTTGACCTTGTCCGCCACCGGGTTCTTCAGCCCGAACCAGATCTGGTACCAGCTCAAGCCCGTGATTTCCTGCATCTCGAGTCCGCGTTCTTCATACTTGGATTTGAACTTCTTAAACATCTTGGGCGGGTAATACTGAAGGATATCGATCTCCTTGTTCAGCAGGGCCATAATCGAAGCCGATTCCTCACCGATGGGGATGAATTTTATTTTCTCGGCATAGGCTATTTTTGCACCGCCGGCACCGTTTCGCGGTGTCTGGAGAGGGACATAGTCTTTAAATCTTTCAAGCAGGATATAACGATCCGGTTTCCATTCCACAAACTTGTAAGGTCCTGTTCCGATGGGATGATTGAACACCCCGCCCTGTTTTTCAATCTCTTCCTTGGGCACCACCGCCATGACCGGAGAGGTGTAGGCAAGGATATGCAGCAGACTGGCACTGGATTTCTTGAGGTCGAAACGGACGGTATAGGGGTCCACCACCGTCACCCCATCCACAAGGCGGGTGAGCAGTTTCGCACGGGGATTTTTGGTCTTGGGGTCCATAATCCGCGCTATGGAGTACTTGACATCGTCTGCCACCATCTCCCGGCCGTTGTGAAACTTCCGCCCCTTTCGCAGCTTGAACGTATAGGTCTTCAGATCGGGGCTCGTTTCCCAGCTTTCAGCCAGCATCGGCAAAATTTCCATTTTGCCCCCGTAAGCGACCAGGCGCTCCACGCAATGCCCCAGTACAATTGAGTTTACCGTAGCCCCGCTCACATGGGGGTCCGAAGCGGTGATGTCTGTGTTGATACCGATCTTAATCAGCGGGCACTGTTTGGGGGTATCCGCCGCCATGGCCGGGGTCATACCGATACTCAAGAGAAATAGGATCAAAATGGCGAAAAGGAATCGTTTTGCTAAGTTCATTCTGCACCTCCATTGGTTTGAGTGTTTAGGTATTTTTCCATAACCGCCCGGTTGATGGTAAGCGGCGGTTCAACATCAGATGGAATCAACGATCGATAGTCTCTTCCGGCAGTTTGCTCGCGGAACTCTTTTCCGGCTTCTGCCAGCAATTCCGGCCGGGCCATCAAATCCACTGCCGAGGCCGCCAGAACCGATGCGGCTGTCTTCATCGCCTTTTTCCCGATCGTGTGGCCGGCCGCCGCAACAGACTGCCAGTTATGCAATCCGACACCGGCAGGTGCTACCGCGACCCGGAGCATGCTGAATGGGGCAAACCAGCTGTATTCGGCGTTGTCGCTTACACCCGCAGCCCCGCCGGAAAGATCCGTATAGGCTTCTTCCATGCCGAGCGGCTCCAACCCGAGAGTCTCCTGCAGTTTGCCGGCAAATGCCTGTTCAGCTTCATTAAATCGGAGCGGCGCGAGAACTCTAAGGTTTTGATCCATGACCTCTGTAATGGCCTTGTTCGGAATTCGATCATGGCTTGCGCAGATAAACTCCTCATGAACCGCGGTACCGGTGGCTGTGGCCGCCCCTTCTGCGCATCGGCAGATCCGCGGGATGATTTTTTCCATCTCCTCTGCCGTTGTGATACGGCCCACCACCCAGACCGTTGCACGATCCGAAACCACATTCGGGTACTCCGGGCCCAGATGGGAAAAGGTGTAGTTGATGGTATTTGCAGCGCCCGTAATGCCGGGCGGAATGTGCTCCCTGAGCAGTTCGATGGCATGGCCCATTAAAAGAGCGCCGTCCATGGCACTCCGACCCAGCCACGGCACGTTCCCATGGGCGGTTCGGCCCTTGAAATGATAACGGATATTGAAATAGGCATTGCAGGTGGTGTACTGGGCGGCGGTATAGTTGCCGGGGTGCCAGTCCAGAATCGCGTCAAACCCTTCGAAAAGACCCGCCCGAGCCATAAAGGGTTTTCCCACACAGATCTCTTCGGCAGGTGTCCCCAGGACCACAACCGTACCCGGATGATGCCCAGCCGCAAGCCACTGTTTGGTTGCAACCGCTGCCAGCATCGAACCGACCCCCAAAAGATTGTGCCCGCACCCATGACCGGGGGCACCTTCTAAAACAGGGCTTTTTTCCGGAATCGAATGCTGGGACAGACCCGGCAACGCATCGTATTCACAGCTAAAACCGATTACCGGCTTTCCCGAACCCCATTTTGCGACAAATGCGGTGGGCATTTCTGCGACACCGGCCTGTACGTTGAACCCGTACCCTTTAAGCGCAGTCTGCAACAGTTCTGAAGACCGGTGTTCCTCACACCCGAGTTCGGGGTATTGCCAGATGGCATCTGAATATCTGTCGAATTCATCACCATGGGATGCAATAAAAGCGGCGACCTGTTTCTTACCTTCAACTTCCGGCTCACTGGACACGGTTGAGCATCTCCTTTCGTAACATAAATCTGTCGGATAAAAATTCGATTGGATGACCTACCCTATCTACGCAAGCATTGTACCAAGCAGGAGATATGTTTATATTTTCTAATGATATCAAATTATTAAATATTTTCCCGACCCGATATGCCGCCAGAGGCATCCGGGCGGCATATGCCGTATTGCATAAATTATGAACATGTGCATATATATCGTGCTCGGCAGATTCCGAAAAAACAATGTCCTTCCGACCATAGGAGGTGCTCATGTCCCTGGATGCCGATCCATCTATTTCGCAACCTTCGGAAAGGGCGCACATGCCCGATCAACTCCGTGCATTTTATCAAACCGCGCTGCACAGCATCCGCGACAGTGTGGCAGCTGTGGACGAGGCCGGTCGAATCCTCTTTACCAACCGGACGGCTGAAGACAGCCTTGAACTTCAACCCGGGATTTATCTAAAAAATGCCCTGCCGGAATTGTGGCCGAACGTTCAATGCACGCTGAAGGACTGGGCCTTCCGCTCAAACATCGCCTTTCAAAAGAAAAACCGGAAGTTTACGGCTAAAATCAGCCCGGTATCCGACAAATCCTCCCTGGTCGGGGCGTTTTGCGTCATCGAAGACTCCACCGACAGGGAAAATCTTCTCAGCCAGATGTGGTCCGTTCAGGAATTGAGCAAAGAGTATGATGCGATATTTAACTCCTGCTCCGAAGGATTGTGGGTCTGCGATGCCGACGCCAACGTCATCCGGATCAATGAATCCTCGGAAAAAATCAACAAGATCAGTGGCGATGATGTCATCGGCCGAAACATGCGGGATCTGGTAACAGAAGGCTTCATCGACCGATCCGGCACCTTGGAAGTGTTGAAATCAAAATCAACGATCCATCTGATCCAGTATACCCGGGACGGGATGAAGCTGATGATCACCGCAAAACCGGTCTATGATGAACAGGGGCGCCTTTTCAAGGTGGTCGTCACCGAGAAAGATATCACCGAAATTGAAACCCTTCATCTAGAGCTGAAAGAACAGACCGCTATCCGGGATCAGTTCCGTACCCAGATGCTGGAGATGCAGCTTGCGGAGCTTGAATCGAGACGGATCATCGCCAGAAGCCCCTGTTTTGTAAATGTTTTGCAGCAGGCCATGAAAGTCAGCACCGTGGATTCCACGGTGCTCATCCTGGGCGAGTCGGGGTGCGGGAAAGGGCTCCTGGCCGAACTGATCCATAAATATTCCCATCGTGCCGATCGGCCCATGATAAAGATAAACTGCGGTGCCATTCCGGAGTCTCTGGTGGAATCCGAACTTTTCGGCTATGACCGGGGGGCATTTACCGGTGCCCATAAGGACGGAAAACCCGGGTATTTCGAACTGGCGAACAACGGTATACTGCTACTGGACGAAATCGTCGAATTGCCCATGTCTTCACAGGTAAAACTGCTGAGATTTCTCGAAGATTCACACATCACCCGTGTGGGCGGAACAGTGTCCCGTAAATTGAACATACGGGTTCTGGCTGCCACCAACCGCGATCTGGTCACTGCCGTTGCAAACCGTGACTTTCGCCTGGATCTCTTTTACCGGCTCAACGTCATCCCCATAAAGATTCCGCCGCTCAGGGAGCGCAGGGAATGTATCCTGCCGATGGTTCATCATTATGTTGAGCATTTCAGCAAGAAACTGGGAATCAAGAAGCGGCTCCGCTTCTCATCGAAGGCCTCCGATGCACTGCTCGCCTATTCATACCCCGGCAATGTGCGTGAGCTCATGAACCTTTGTGAGCGTCTCGTGGTAATGTCCGAAAAAAATCGAATCGACCTGACCGATCTGCCGACCACCTTCCTGGCCGAAATCAAACCGGAGCATACGCAACCACCGGCGGTACAAGACGGGCGATCGCTTCAGGAGATCTTAGAAGCTGCTGAAGCCTCCGCCATAAGCTCGGCGATGAAAACCTTCGGCACCCAATCGAAAGCCTCCCGGGTGCTCGGTGTTAATCAATCGACCATCGCCAGAAAGCTGAAAAAGTACGGACTCACGGAACACTACACTTAGTCAACGATCATTCCGTCCAATATAGATCCCTTGTACCTTCCCAGGTAATGCTTCGTATACTAACAGCCTTTAGCCCACAGCCTATGCAATCTGAACCGTTACGACCCCTTAAAACTTGATCCCGATTAAATAAATTCGGCAGATAAGCCGATATACTAATAAACAGAATAGACATGAATCGGTTGCGGCAATATTTTTGCCCGCATTCGTTCCGATAGGTAAAATGGAATAGGATATTTTTATTGCCCATGCAGACACCAAACATGCCGGCAAGGCACAAGGTTCTTTTGGTGGATGATGAAGTGAACATCCTCAAGGCCTATAAACAGATCTTAAGCAAAGACTTTCAGGTTGATACTGCGGAATCCGGTGAAGTCGGCCTGGGAATGTTCAACAGACAGCGTGCGTATACCGTCGTCATTTCCGACATCCGTATGCCGGGTATGGACGGCATCGCATTTTTGTCCCGAGCAATAAAAATCTCTCCTGAAATCGAGTTTATTCTTGTCACGGGATATGCCGACCGGGAAACCATTGCCAAGGCGGTTAAAGGCCTGCCGATGCCCCGGATACTTGTCAAACCGTGTAATTCAAAAGCGCTTGTAAATGAAGTGGCGGAGGCGGTAAAACGGTATGAGAAAAAAATCCGGCCGGCTGCCGAAGCAGGTATTTTATTAAAAGACAATTTGGAGAATGAAACCGAAAAGACCATCAGCGAGCTGGTCAAATCGATTGTCGCCGAGATGAAGGTGGATCGCATCCGGATGCCGGTGTTGCCCCAGGTCATTCAGGAACTTCAGAAAACGATTCAGGAGCCGAACACCACCAATGAGGACCTGGCGAAGATCATTGAGAAAGATGCAGTGATCTCATTGAAATTGGTAACGGTGGCAGACTCCTATATGTATCGGGGGCGGAAAAAGATCCGGACCGTAATGGAAGCCGTTCCGCGCCTGGGGAGCAAAGAAACGGTAAATATCGTCATGACGCTGACGAATAAACACCTCTATGAGATTAAAAGAAAACAACTCAGACAGCTCATGGAAAGGCTCTGGCGTCACTCCCTCTGCTGTGCCTATGGTTCACGGGCCATCGCCCAGTTCCTGAAGCTTGAGGATGCTGAAAATTATTTTCTCCTGGGCCTCATTCACGACATCGGAAAAACACTGCTCCTGAAGGTTTTGGATGATCAATCCCTCATAAAAAAGGGGATCGACAACCAGGAGATCATCGACAGCATTCAGGAAAGCCATACCAGTCTTGGAGGGATCCTTCTGAGGCGCTGGAAATTTCCAAAGGAGTTTATATCGGTTGCCACACTGCATGAGGATCCCATGTCTTTTCCGGTCGTAGCCAAAGCGGTCCTGGTCGTCGATCTTGCAAACTGCATGAGCCGCAAAATCGGCTATAGCCTCTTTAATGAAGATATCGATATGGCATCCATCGATTCTGCGAAACGTTTAAAAATTGAGGCCGACAGTCTTGAAAATATCAGCCGGGAGGTTACCGGTTTGATGGATACGGCCACCTCTATTTTTTAGGTAGTGCCCATCGCCCGGCCTTGTGTCTTTTATGGGTCATCTCCCGATTGAGCAGGTATGATCTCAGAGGATACAAGGGTTCAAGGATTCGAGGGTTCAAGTGAAATTCGAAAAAATAACAAATCTTATGCTTCTGTTTGCAAGCTGGAAACGCAGATATCATGAATCGGATGATTAGGATTTAGCTGATAAAGTCTTTAGAAAACAACTCCTTGAATCCTCTTCTCGACCCCTTGAACCCTTGAATCCTTGAATCCTCTTCTCGAACCCTTCTTCGCCAATCAATTTAAAGAAAGACCTCCTTTATTATACCCACCCCATTTAGAATTCTTTATTCTGAAATTTGACTTTGTGGCTTTAGGCCTTTGTGGTAGGTATATTCTTTGACTCGGTTTGGAATTTATGATTTGGTGCTCGGAATTTGTGCTTTTGGACACAAAACTGCCGAGGCAGAACCATCTATCTCAGACTGGGCTCTGAGGACCCGGTTTTCAATGCAGGTATAAAAAACAACCCCAAGGAGGAGAACACGTGTCAAGATTTCGTATCGGTATCCTGAAAGGCGATGACATCGGCCTTGAGATCGTACCCGTTGCAGAAAAGGTGCTGAAGACGGCAACCGAGAAGTACCCGGACATTGAAATCGAATGGGAAGAACTGCCCATCGGGTACCCATCCTATATTGAGACAGGGGAAACGTTTCCTGAACGCACCCGCCAAAGACTCTTTGAACTGGACGCCTGGATTCTCGGCCCCATCGGCCACATGGCCTACCCAAAAGATGACCCCAAGGCGATTAACCCCCATCCGATCATTCGCCGAAGCTTTGATATGATCAGCAACATACGACCGGCAAAATCGCACCCGTCCGTGCCTTCGCTCCACCAGGATGTGGACCTGATTATTGTCCGGGAAAACAATGAAGGGTTTCAACCGGATCGCAATATGTTCAAGGGAATGGCCGAGTTTATGCCCACTCCGGACATGGCGCTTTCAATGCGGGTGATTACGCGGAAAAATTCCGCATTTGTGGCACGGGCTAGTTTTGAACTTGCCAGGCAGCGAAACCGGAAAAAAAAGGTGACGGCCATTCATAAGAATACGGTTTTCAAGATCGGTTGCGGCCTTTTTGTGGATACCTGCAAAGAGGTTTCAAAAGAGTATCCGGATATTTCATTTGAGACCCGGGTGGTGGACACCTTTGCCATGAACCTGGTCATGAAGCCCCAGGATTTTGATGTGGTGGTCACCACCAACATGTTTGGGGACATCCTCTCGGATGAGGCCGCGGGAATTGTGGGCGGGCTCGGCATGGCCCCGGGTGTGTGCGTGGGGCCGAAGTACGTGATGGCCCAGGCCACCCATGGATCCGCTCCGGATATTTCCGGGAAACATATTGCAAATCCGTATGCCATGATCATGTCCGCCCAGATGATGCTGCTTTGGCTGGGGGAACGGAAAAAGGACCCATCCGCTGTTAAAGCAGCCCGGGGTGTTGAAGCAGCTGTGGATCAGGTGCTTTCGGAATTTAAAACCGTAACGCCGGATATGGGCGGCACCGCCAGAACAGAAGAGATGGGGGAAGCCATCTGTGAGGCGATCTTAAAACAGGAAAGGAAATAATTATGATTGACTTATCCGATATACCGGTCATCGATCATCACTGCCACCCCTATGCGCCGGATCAGGCGTTTCTGGAACCGGTATCTCTAGCTCAGACTTTTTTTCACGGTATCGCAGATATTCCCAAACCGGAACCGGGTCTAAAGCCACGATATTGGGGCACCACCGAAGAACTTAAATACCATTTGACATGGATGGGCGTTGCCCAGACCATGGTCTGTCAACTGTCCCGGGTGTTTGATTGTCCGGCCGACCTGGAAGCGGTGGCCGGGGAACGGAATCGCCGAACCACAGAAAGCTTTACAGACTACATCAAATTTCTCTATGCAGATGCTAAGATCGTCGGAACGGTTCTCGATACAGGACTTCCCATAAATGATCCCATTTTAGAACTGATTCCGGATCTTCGACTCCGGCTGTTCCAGATGGATCCGGCCATTAAAAAACTGCTCCCCGGAGTCGATTCCTACAGTGAGCTCTTGAAGGATTATCAGTCGCTTGTTGAACGTGCCGTCCGCAACGACGGGTTTGTCGGCGTCAAAGCGCACCTGGCGGAGCGTGTCGGTTTCCAGGCACGTCCCGTATCGGAGAGTGAGGCTGAGAAAGCCTTTAAGGCTGCAAAGGCCGGGGATCCCGATGCCGAAAAAACAATCTATGTAGCGCTTTTTACAGCGACAATGCTTTTATGCCAGGAGCTTGACACACCGCTTCATCTTCACAGCGGATTTACCGGCGGATTATGGAAGGGACCCATATCGAATGCCGACCCCTTTCGGCTTGCCCCGTTTCTGGCCGAAAACCGATTTTTACAAACCCGTTTGATCCTGCTTCACGCAGGATACCCCTGGACCCGACAGGCCGGACAGCTCGCGCACACGTTCCCCCACCTATGGGTGGACATGGGGCAGATGACACCCTGGGCCTGCCTGGGCCTTGCCGAATGTTACCGGGATGTAATGGCCTGGGCGCCGCTGTCAAAGATCGTTATCGGAAGCGGCGGTCACGGAACACCGGAAATTGCCTGGCTGGCAGCCATAACGGCTAAAATAGCGCTTTCAGAGGTTTTGGAAAATGCGGTGCGGCCGGGGCTTATGACCGAAACCCAGGCGCAGAAGATCGGTCGCATGATTCTTCACGACAACGCGGCAAAGCTGTATAATTTAAACATCGGTTGAGCGGTTCAGGGTTCAACGTTCCGGGTTGATAAACCTCAAACACCACGTTTCAAAGGTTTACCATTTTATTATGGTTGTAATTAGGTGCTTGGAATTTGTGATTTTAGACACAAAACTACCAAGGCGGAGCCATTTACCTATGGCCTTGCCCTGAGGACCAGGTTTTCTGAGCTCGAACAAAAAGTCGTTCTGCCCGGCCCCCGGGCAGAACGTTACCAGATATCGTCTATCTCGTTTTCAAGCCCCAACCTGCGCAGGGTGCTGCGCAGGGGTTTTCCGGTCTCTGCATCCCACCCCATGAGCCGGTAATACTCATCGACAAGTCCTTTAAGATGGGGACCGGAACCCATCCCCTCTGCAGGTCCGTCCACAGGCGCGGACAACAGCCGTTCGGACACACCATCGTCTTCGGGGGTGAGGCCATGGCGGATGTTGAAGCATCGCTGGAGATTGAGTATCCGCTCGCCCATGACAAGGGCTTCGGGGATCGTGATCTTTTTTCCGGTCACCGCTTCAAATACATCAAGCAGGCTGGAAAGCGCCGGAGAGGGGAGCACAAAACTGCAAACGGCACAGGAATCTACAAAAACCTTTTGCATCCCGCCTTTCCGGACCGCTTCTGCATGACCCTCGGGGGTTCGCATATCGAGGCCTTCCGGAAAGCCCAGTTCCGGATCCGGTACCCCCGAATGCAGACCCGGCACGTGTTCGGTGGTGGGCCCGGAGCTTGCCACGGCAAATGCCAGATTTCTGCCCGGCATGGCCCGTATGTCGATACATTTTGGCGACATGTTCTTTTTGGTGGTCACGACAAAATCCCGGGCCGCCCCCCCGATCCGTTCCGAAGCGACGGCAGCCCCCTCAGAAAGAATATCCCCCAGATCCTGCCGAAGGGCCATTTTATCCATCATGGCAAGAACAGCCTCGGTGTCTCCCCACTTCAAATCGATGCCGCCCAGGTCCTCCCGGGTAACAAGTCCCTTCTCATAGGCTTCCATCGCCAGACTCAGGGCCCATGACACACCGATGGCATCCATGCCGAGCCGGTCACACCGTTCCCCCATAACCGCTACCGCCCCGGCGTCTTTTATTCCAAGGTTGGAACCGAGCCCGGCCAGCAGTTCGTATTCGGGCTCTTCTCCTTTAAATCCCCTGTAATCCCCTTCGGTGACTTCGATGGTATAGACATGGTGCATAAAGCAGCCGAAGCAGGGTTTGTGTTTTTTATTGTAAGTCTCGCGGATGTATTGCCCGGTCAGTTTTTCAACATCAAATTCATTGGTAGTCAGATTCTTTATGGGCAGCGCACCGACATCCTGATACCGCTGGACACCGCCTCCCGTGCCCCATTGGTGAAGGCTCGTACCGACACCGGCCTCTTTCCATTCCTTTGCCAGTCTTGTCAGACGCTCCCGGTCTTTTACCGGCGGACGTTTAGACCCCCGGACCGCGATGGCTTTTAAATTTTTGGACCCCATCACCGCTCCGAATCCACCCCGCCCGGCAATATGGCCTTTGTCATTGTGGATACAGGCAAGTCTGCCCAGGCGTTCACCTGCAGGGCCGATGGAGGCCACCCGGACCCGCTTGTCTCCAAGTATTCTGCAGATGGCGTCTTCGGTTTCAAAGGTATCCTTGCCCCAGAGATCAGCGGCATCACGGAGCTCCACCGCATGGTCTTTGATCCAGAGGTAAACAGGCTTTTCAGAGGCACCCTGAAGAATAATCGCATCGTAGCCTGCGGATTTTAACTCAGGCCCCCAGAACCCGCCGGCGTCGGCCACCGACAGGGTAAACATTGTCTGGGGAGATTTTCCCACCACGTGGTACCGGCACGCGCCGGGCACCGCAGTCCCGGTCAAGGGGCTCACCGCAAAGACCAGGCGATTTTCAGGTTCCAGGGCATCCACCCCCGGCGGGACCTCGTCGTAGACCACCCGAACCCCGATACCGATGCCGCCGATGTAGTCACGGGCCATCTCTTCTGTCAGACTTTCCCGGGTAATCTTGCCTTCGGTGAGATCCACGCGGATAATGCTTTTTTCAGAACCGCTCATGCAGCCTCCTCCTGACGGTTTGTACAGTATAGAGATATATTGCTAAAAAAATTTGAAAAAACAATGATTCATCAACGCTTCACCTCTCAACCGCCCATAAGGAGCAGATTCAGATGAATTTCATCGCCGTCTGAAACCGGTTGTCTGACTTCATCGGGGTAGGCGCTTTTTTGATTCACATAGATATCGATATTTCTCACCAGCTCTCCGCTTTGGGTATACAGCACCCTCCGAATATCCGGAAACTGCCTGACCAGATCGTTCAGACAGTCCCCCACCGTTCGGCCCTCGACGGCCGCAACCGTCTGCCCTTCCGTAAAAATACGGTGTGATTTGTGGATATTTACGAGGATAGACACTATTTCTATTTCAGCAAAATGCAGCGGACCGGTTCATCCCGGTATTTCTGGCATCCGTTGCAGGAGATGCATTCGGCTTTTTCCCGCCCCCCCGACTTCCATTTTTTGACAAGATCCGGCTCTCGTATAAAGGGCCGGCACAAAGAGGCCATTTCAGCCTGGCCGGATTCCAGCAACCGCTCCATCAGCTGCTGGGACCGGAGTCCTCCCACCAGGATCAGGGGAACATCGATGACCTGTTTAAACTTTTGGGCATTTGAAAGAAAGTAGGCCTCATCCTTCTCTTCCCGGATATCCGGTCTGATAATTTTCCCGGATGACTCCCCCATGCCGCCACTGATCTCGATGGCATCGATCCCCGCATCCGACAGCGCCTGTGCAATCCGGGCACCGTCATCGATGGTCAATCCGCCGTCAAGAAAATCTTCCGAGTTTAACTTGACAATGACCGGATACCCGTCGCCCGTCACCTTCCGGACAGCCCGGTAGGCTTCGAGTAAAAACCGCATCCGGTTTTCCAGCGAACCGCCCCATTTATCTTCCCGCCTGTTTGTATAGGGGCTGATAAACTGACTGCCCAGATAACCGTGGGCACAGTGGATCTGAACCCCGTCAAAGCCTGCGGCCACAGCCCTTTTAGCCGCGGCACCGTAGCCGTCGATCAGGTCTTCGATCTCGCCTTCGGAAAGGGCTCTGGGAGTTTCATCAGTCTTGGGGAAGTGAACTGCTGAAGGGGCAACCGGTGTTTCGCCGATGGTGGCGGAAGCGGTCTGTCTTCCGGCATGGTTGATCTGCAGAAAGATTTTTGAATCGTGTTTGTGAACCGCATTCACCAGTTTTTTCAAGCCGGGGATCATCGCATCTGAATGCACACCGATCATCCTCGGGCTCGCCTTCCCGTTCCCGGATACGAATGCGTGCCCGGTAATGATCAGGCCGACACCACCTGCGGCAAGCGTTTCATAGACATCGACAAGGCCGTCGGTGGCTTCACCGGAAAACCCCGCACTCCGGTCATTTGTGGCGGATCGGACAAAACGGTTGGGAATTTCCAATCCGTTTATTTCAATAGATTCGAACAGAATCGACATGTAATGCTCTCCTTTACTCTTCAAACGCCTCTTTGAACATCGCCACAACGTCGGCTTTTCTCACCTTTCGGGGATTATTCGGATAAGAGCCGCCCTGACTTGCAGATTCATCGGCCAGCGCATCGATCAGAGACGGGTCTGCACCCAGTTTCTTCAGATCCTTGGGAATGCCGATATCCTCGGACAGATCCATAACAGCCTCCACTGCAATGCGGGCCGCCTCCATATCGTTTAACCCTTCGACATCTTCTCCCAGCGCCAAGGCAATGTCTGCGTATTTTGAAGGGCACGCGATCAGATTATAGTTCATGACCAGCGGCAGCATAAAGGCGTTTGCAATACCATGGGCGATATTGAACTGTCCCCCCAGAGCATGGGCCACCGCATGTACCAGACCCACGGAGCTGTTGGCAAAGGCGACACCCGCGATAGTGCTTCCCATCATCATATTTGACCGGGCCTCCAGGTTGTCGCCGTTTCCCACCGCCTCTCTTAAATTCGAACCGATGAGTTCGATGGCCTTGAAAGCCAGAGTGTCCGATATGGGCGTGGCCTTGATGGAAACATATGCTTCCACCGCGTGTGTCAGGGCGTCCATGCCGGTAAAGGCGGTTACCTGGGGCGGCATGGTCAGGGTCATGACCGGGTCCACCAGGGATACATCCGCTGCAATACAGGGGGTGGCGATGACGATTTTCGTCTTTTCATCCGGATCGGTCAGAACCGAAAACCATGTGACCTCACTGGCGGTTCCGGAGGTGGTGGGAATCGCGATGAGCGGCGGGAGAATATCCTGAACCGGCTTTCCGCCCCTTCTGGTATAGTCGGCCACATCTCCCTCGTGGGTCGCCTTGACCCCGATGGCTTTGGCCGCATCCATGGGGCTTCCGCCCCCAAGGCCGATGATCAGGTCGCAGTTTTCTTCCTTGAACAGATCCGCCCCCTCATGAATATTGGCAAGCCGGGGGTTGGCTTCGACCTTGTCATACACCGCGTAGTCGATGGAAGCGTCTTTAAGCTTTCCGGTGATCTTATCCAACAGACCCGCATTGACGACCCCTTCATCGGTTACCACAAGTACCTTTTTGCCGTTTAGCCCTGCGATTTCTTCTCCCAGCTTATCAACGGCATTGGCGCCGAATACGATCCGCGCCGGCGACTGAAACTCGAACAATTTTGCTAAATCCATTTGATATCTCCTTTTAAAAAATGCCTAAAATTAAAAATGCCTAAAATGCCTAAAGTTAAGGATGATAATCATTTCATAAATGGCAGCATTCCACAACTTTAGCTCACTTCAAACTCATTTGAGCAGCCCAAAGCTTTACAATAAAAAATCATAGTGTGTTCCTGTTTGGGTTCGGCTTGTCCGGGCGAGACAGAGGTCTCGGAAACGGAACCTTGTATCGTTCTGCTTCCTTTCTGAGGGTTCCAACAATATTGGCATCCAGGGGGATGCCCGCCTCTCTTCTGCGTATCTCTTCCCGTTCTTCGGGCTCCCCCGGCATGAGGATCTCGTCAAAACCCTCCGCAGTTGGGGAATCCACATACCGGTCGATCATCGTATCCATCCGTTTTTTAAATTCATCAAGGGGCATGAACAGATCGGGTCGGATGGCCATAAAGACGTGACCGATCCGTTGGGGGCCGGAAAAATCACCGTACAGGTCCCGCATTTCACCGGCAAAGGCAGCCCCGGTCAGTACACCGCCCATGATCTCCATCCAGATGGCCAGGGCAGATCCTTTGGGTCCGCCGAAGGGGAGCACGGTCCCCCCCTTGTGAACATCCAGGCCGTCCCGGGTGGGATTCCCATCGGCATCCAGGGCGACATTTTCAGGAAGCGGCTCGCCCCGAAGCCCCATCAAACGCATTTTGCCCCGGGCCATCACACACATGGCCATATCCAATACAACCGGAAACCGTTTGCCGGCCGGCGCCCCCGCCGCAAGGGGATTGACCCCCAGTATCGGTTTGGCCCCGCCCCAGGGCGCCATGCCCGGAGAGGCATTGGTAAAGGTAAAACCGATAAAATCCTCCTTTACGGCCTGGATGACGTAAAAGGCGGCCATTCCGAAATGCGTGCTTCGATAGACTCCGGAAAGCCCCACCCCGTTTTCCTTTGCGATCGATATGGCCGCTTCCATGGCCCGGGTTCCCACTACCATCCCCATGCCGTCATCACCGTCCACACGCGCAGCAGCAGGAGCCACCCGGTTGATACGGATATCCGGCGTCGGATTGGCCAGTTTGCGTTGAAGCCTTTCGGCATAGAGGGGTATTCGGGCAACCCCGTGGCTCCCCAGACCGCGAAGGTCCGCCTTTACAAGACACTCCGTAACAAGGGCGGCATCATCCGGTGCAAGGGCGAGGTGTTGAAAAACGGCGCTGGAAAAATCGGTGAGCGCTTCGGGTGAAAAATACAGAATGTCGCCGGCCATGATATCTCCGTTTCTTCTGACAGACTAAAGTGAGCTAAAGTGCCTAAAGTTATGGAGTCGCTCGCGCAGCGCAGGCGCTTGCACCGCGTGTTGCTCCGTTGATTTTATATGATTGACAGAATTCCTTAACTTTAACTCACTTAAAACTTTAGTTCACTTCAAACACCTGCAACGATTCATAGGCAGAGCCACTGAACTCTGCCCCCGCACAGCGGGATCTTCGACTGGCCCAGAGGACCCGGTTTTCCAAATCGCAATAACGGCAATTTTAGGATAATCGCTGGGGCGTGTAAAGAAAAAAAGGCGGGAAATCAGGCTTTGCCCGGGCGCCCTGCCCGCCTCCGCCTCAACGTGATGAGCGCCACCTCGCTCTGGGTGTTGAAACGGACCGGAATACCGACCACCCCGCATCCCTGATTGGTGTAGCCTTTCATCCGGTTAAACTGCCAGGAGCCCCTTGCAAACTTTTTCCCGTCTCGAAGGTGGGTGATGATCGGATATCCGCCCGGAAGACAAATCTGCCCGCCGTGGGTATGGCCGCAGAGATAGAGCTGGTAGCCGTTTCTTTCGGCAGCATGGTACATTTCCGGAGAATGGACAAGGGCCATCTTAAACCCGTTTGGGGTCTCGGCCAGTGCTTCTTTGGCCTGGCAGGTGTAATAGTCGTGGGGGTCATCCAGACCGGTCACACCGATCTGCTCGTCTCCTCTTTTTATGATTTTTGTTTCATTGACAAGCAGCGTCATTCCCATGGCCTCAAGATCACCGGCCATAACATGGGGATCATGATTGCCCAGGGTGCCGACGATACCGTCTTCGGCACTGACGGCATCCAGTATTTTCTTCATCGGGTCCAGGATCTGTCTGTATTTTCCATAGGTTCTCTGGCGATAATCCCCGGTCAGGACACACAGGTCGACCTTTAAGTCTTTGATCTTTTCATAAATAAGCGCTGCCGTACCATTGAGCATATCCAGATGCAGATCGGTAAGGTGTAAAACGCGGTATCCGTCAAAGGAGGCCGACAGCTTGGAAAAATGAAGATCAAGGGTATTGACTGCGATATGCATGGCGTTTTTCCGGCCCTGGCTGTAAAGACCCGCAGCCCGCAACCCATACCCGAAGGCATGTTCGAGTCTTACCATGATCTTGAATTTAAAAAACCGCCGGAGTGCATACCGCCCGGATTTATGGTACCGCCGCTCCATGGCCGAACGCCGCTGCCGCCAAAGGCGCCTTCTTTCATCTTCCGGTCCAAGGGTTTCGGTGTCCGGTCTGAATTGTTTTTCTAAATAAAAACCCATCGCATCCATATCTGTGTCGTTTATCGATATCCATCCGGAAATATGCAATTTCTGAACGGATGAGCACTGATTATTAATCCGGTTTTCTCCAAAAACCAAGTGAATCTTTTTCAAAACCGCTGCCATGTTCGGTTTTATGCCCCCTTTTATGCGAGTCCTGTCCGCCTCTGTCAGGTTTGATCCCTTGAAACCCCGCTTATCCGACGGGATCGACACCTCCCTATTTTTACTCGGAATTGCTGCTAGCAGATTGCGCCTATCGGCAAATGCATGCTATTGTGGAAAGCTGAAGTTGTCCTAATCTGCATACAGGAATGAGGAGACCCTTAATGAAAATTACCGATGTTAACGTCCACTTGCTCGGGATCCCCATCACCCAGGGTAAACTAAAAACACCCTGGCGTTGGGGAAATTTTAACCAGATTATCGTCTCGATTCACACCGACGCCGGCATCACCGGTTACGGAGAAGCCTTCGGTTATGGCGTGCCCCATGCCACCGCCGCCGTCATCACCAAGACCCTGGGCCCGATGCTCATCGGCGAGGATCCGACCCGGATCACCGCGCTTCTCGATAAGATGTACCGCCAGACCCACCTTTTCGGTCGATATGGAGTGACAACCTTTGCCATCAGCGGAATCGACATCGCACTCTGGGATATTGCAGGAAAATGCGCAGATCTGCCGCTTTACCGGCTCTTTGGCGGCGCCGAAGCGGACACGGTCCCGGCGTATGCAAGCCTTGTCCGTTATTCGGATACCGATGATGTCCGCCCGGCGGTTGAACATGCACTGGCAGCCGGTTATGATGCGGTCAAGCTTCACCAGCTGGATGTTGAAAGCTTAAAGATTACCCGGGAAACAGCCGGTCCGTCGGTAAAACTGATGATGGACATAAACTGTGCGTGGACCCCTGTGGAGGCATTGGAAAAAGCACGGCAATTTGCCCCCTATGACCTGCTGTGGCTTGAAGAACCGCTCTGGCCGCCGGAAGACTTTGAAGGGCTTTCCCGGCTTGAAGAAACCGGCGGAATACCCATCGGGTGCGGAGAAAATGCCTGTACCGTATATCAGTTTCATCAGATGCTTGAATCCGGGGCAGCATCCTATATTCAACCCAGTGTGGTAAAGGTCGGGGGCATCAGCGAGTGGCGGAAAATCGCCGCCATGGCCGAAGCATACAATGTGACCATCGCCCCGCACTCACCCTACTTCGGCCCGGGATTGTTGGCAACGGCCCATCTGATCGCTTCCACCCCCCAGGCCGAATGGCTGGAACACATCTATCTGTTTATGGAAGCCAGTGTGTTCAAGGATTTCCCCGGTATCAACGGAGGCGTTTTCAAGCTGCCCCAGGGGCCCGGCCTGGGTCTTGAAATCGATCTGGATGTTATCGAACGTTATCGACTGGATGAATAAATTAGGCGTAAGGTTTACCCATGGGTAGCAAACCGACGTATGAAGCACTTGAAGCACGAATAGCCGACCTGGAAAAGCAGGTCCTTCGACAGCAAACGTCTGAAGCGGCACTTCGTGAAAGTGAAGACGGTTACCGCAGACTGGTGGAAAACAGCTTAAGCGCGATCATCGTCTACCGTCAGAAAAAGATTCTGTTCGCAAACAAGCAGTTTTCGGCTATTTTCGGGTACGAACCGGACGCGTTTAAGAAAATCGTCGTAGACGATCTCATGGCCCCTGAAACAGTTGCCGATGTCGCCGAACGCAGGCGGCGGCGTCTGGCTGGTGAAATTGAAAAAACGTCCGTTTATGAGAGTAAGGGGAGACGAAAAAACGGTGAAATATTTGAAATGGAGATATCTGTCTGCATGGTATCCTATCAGAGTGAACCCTGCTGCATGGCGTTCCTGTCGGATATCAGCGAACGTAAAAAGTCCGAGGTAGAGGTTCGGGAGAGCGAAGCAAGGTTTCGAAATCTCTTTGATCTGTCGCCGCAAGCCGTCGCCTTGGCCGAAGTTGCAACCGGAAAAATTGTCGATGTGAATGACCAGTTCTGTGAGTTGTACAAATTTCCCAAAGGCGAGATCATCGGTCGGACCACCACCGAGGCAGAACTATACTCCAAGTCGGATCGCGATAAATTTTTAAAAAAATTACAGACGTCCGGTGAAGTCCGCGGTCTGGAGATGGACTTCCGGGCCCAGGACGGCAGTATCATCCATACCATGATGTTTTCAAAAATCATACAGATCTCCGGCAAACCGCTGATTCTGACCATCCTTTTTGATATGACCGAGCGCAAACGGCTCGAAACACAGCTTCTGCATGCTCAGAAAATGGAGGCCATCGGCACCCTGGCAGGCGGTATTGCCCATGACTTCAATAATCTTTTGATGGCCATTCAGGGAAATACCTCTTTGGTCCTTTCGGATATGAATGAATCCCACCCGCATTTTGAGAGGGTCATGAACATTGAAAACCTTATAAAAAGCGGCGCCCGTCTCACCGGTCAACTTCTCGGATATGCCAGGAAGGGGAAATACAAAGCACAGCCCACCAGTTTAAACCGGGTTGTTGAAGAAACGGTCGAAACCTTCGGCAGTGCAAGAAGAGAAATCGTGATTCATAAAAACCTTGCAAAAGATATCCTCGCCATCGAAGCGGATCAGGGACAGATCATTCAGGTGCTGCTGAATCTTTTTATCAATGCCGCGGACGCCATGCCCACCGGTGGAAAACTGACAGTTGAAACTTCAAATATCCCCCACTCCCGAACCAAGAGCAGACCATTCCGTGCAAAACCCGGCCACTACGTGTTGTTGAAAGTCGCAGACAGCGGATCGGGGATGACAAAAGAGACTCTGAATCGTTTGTTTGAGCCTTTTTTTACGACAAAAACAATGGGAAGAGGAACCGGACTAGGGTTGGCATCTGTCTTTGGAATCGTAAAAGCCCACGGCGGCTATATCGATGTTGAATCACAAATAAATAAAGGGGCCACCTTTAATGTTTACCTGCCGGCCACTGACAAAAATCCAAAGGAAGACATCCCGGAGGTGAAGTCGGCCTCCGGCGGCAAGGAAACCATTCTGCTCATCGACGATGAAGAGATGGTTTTGGAAACAAGCGCGATGATGCTTGAAAAGCTGGGATATACTGTATTTCCCACCGATAGTGGGAAAACAGCGCTGGATATTTACAAACAGGAAAAAGACACCATCGATATGGTCATCCTGGACATGATTATGCCGGATGTCAGCGGCAACGAAACCTATGATGCCCTCAAAAAGGCCGACTCAGACGTAAAAGTGCTTCTTTCAAGCGGATACAGTATAGACGGTCAGGCAAATGAAATATTGAAACGCGGCTGCAACGGTTTTATTCAGAAACCGTTTACCATGGATGGGCTGTCTATAAAAATACAGGAAGTTTTGAAAAATACCGCGTAAAAATGGCCGAAAATCGCGTTGCGAAGCTATCGATTCATTTCCCGACAATATGGATCCCGAAAGTTGAGTTATTAACAAATATTGAAACTTTCTTTAAGGAATTAAAAACAAATTCATGGCTGATTGACGATCCGCCGCAGGCGGAAGAGCGCCATCCGGAAACTGCCTATTTCCGGATGGACACTCTAAACTATCTTGTGATAGGCGTTCAAAATTTTCTTCCGGGCAGCAGAGGGCGGAGATTCTGTACCGACAGGTTTTTTGGTACCCGATAGAGGCGGATCGATTGGCTGTAATTCACAATCGCAAACGTAACTAATCCCGATTAAAGCCTTGTTTATGGTGGTGTGAAGCCCCAATTGGCGCATATCCAGAAATTCACCGTTTTTTAATACCTCGTCAATTTCCCTGTCCAGATCAACCGGTCTGTCCGGAAACGCCAGTTCCCCGAAGCTTGCGCCATGCAGCATGAGGATTTCACTTTTTCCACCGAGATTAGCTGGATTCAGGTGAAACATTTTACCGAGAACATTTTCATCAAACTCGGACAGGTCATCCATGAGATTCAATCCAACGCCGACGATAAGAGAGGTGACATTGTTAAATCTGTGAGATTCATCACGGTTAAACCATGACTTTACGTTATTCGGATGATTAATGGTTTTGCCGTCTTTCGGAGCGTTTTCCTGGATGGGTGGGCGCTTCATCCCATTCCCATAGAGTTCCCCGATGTCGGCCCTCATACAGACGGCGATAAGCCCTTTATAATCGGGGCAATTGCTTTTGGCCATCTTGAACAGGGCCCGAAACAGCGTGGTCAAATCAGTTCCCCCTGTTTCCGCGCTCTGAAAAAACAAATGCTCGTTAAACCCGTCCTGAATGGAGATATTAAATGCCGATCTGACGGTAATCTCCCCCTGCCCTTGCTGAACCACCAGCATGTCCGCGATGTCGGCGCCGTCTGCCGGCAACCACTCAATGGCCCTGCCCGTCGTCATCATTTGGCCGAGTACCGGCATACAGGCGTCCACATCCTTTCCCAAAGCCCCGATCCCGAATGAATATTTGAGTTCGGAAAGTTTTTTCCCGACAACCTGGGGTGCTGTCATCCCAGAGTAGAGAAGTTCTTTTATATCGCCATAGAGTTTGACGGATGTTTTACCGACTCCGGTGGGCATCACTTTGACCGTTCCGCATTCCAGGATTCTTTCCCCCAAAGAAAGCCAGTTATCAGAAAAATGTTTATCATTTGCAAAACGACGAGCAAAATTGTTGGCCGCTTCCATGGTTTGAAAAATCGGGAACGTTTCAGCGAACCCCGTGACATTAAGCACTTCCCGGCAATATTCCCCGACTCCGATCAATGCCAATTCCCCATTTTTCGCCTTCAGCCTCTTGTACAGAACCAGAATAATCCGCAAACCGGCGCTGCTGAGATAATCCATGCCTTCCATATCGAACAAAACACAGAGGACGTCTCCGGTAAAACTGACTTTCAGCTCCTGCTCCAGACTTTTCGCTCCGGAGTTGTCCAGACGCCCCTGGAGTTTATAGATCTGTATGGGACCTTGCTTCTGGAGGTTGATATTCATTTTGTTTCCCTTATTCAAAAAGTTACGAAACAAAAACTGCACATGGAAAGACGCGTTCCGGCGTTCAGTTTCCGGTAAAAACCGCTTTCCGTTTTTCTACAAATGCGGTCACGCCTTCACGAAAATCGGCCCGGGACGCACAGTCTGCAAATGATTCAGCCTCGGCCTGGAGCTGGGATTCAAACTCACTTTCCATTGAACGATAGACCAGGGCTTTTGCCTTTCCATAGACATGTGTCGGCCCCTTTGCCAGACGTCTCGCCAGTTTGTCTGTTTCCGCTTCGATACTGTCTGCTGGAACCAGAAAATTGATCAAACCCCATTCTTTGGCGGTTTGAGCATCGACGCGGCCTCCCAGCAATGTGATTTCCATGGCTTTTTTGATTCCTACTGTCCGGGGAAGGTAAAAGGTAGCCGCGCCGTCTGGGGTTGTCCCGATATGGCAATGAGCCAGGATATAAAAGGCATCTTCAGATGAAATGACCAGATCGCTTGCCAGGGCAAAACTCATACCCGCACCGGCTGCAGCACCCCGAACGCTTGAAATGACCGGTTTGGGCATTCTTCGCATGGCGAACAAAATCGGATTCAGTTCGTGAATGCGGAGTACAAACTGTTTTTTCAACTCTTTCTGAGGCTGGGCCAATGTCTGGGACATCCCCTTCACATCGCCTCCGGCCAAGAAGTGCTCGCCTTTGCCTTTCAAAACCACGCAACGCACCGACGGATCATTTTCCGCGTCATGGAGGGCATCGCACAGCATGGAACGCATCTCCATGCTCAGGGCATTCCGGGCTTCGGGTCGATTAAATATCAGGGTGGTAATTCCGTCTTGATGCGTTAATTCTAAATCAGCCATGAATCTCTATTCTCCTTTCACGGTTTTCATAATGCGATTATCGTCAAAGTCGATGGGTCTCTGTTTGCGTATTCCGGATAACCGGTTTTTTTGTTTTGGCACTTTATCTTATCGATCGTTACATTTCAAACAAGTTCTTGGCTGATTATTGGAAGCAGCAGGATTTTCCATATCAATGCTTCGAAAAGGTATTGACAGGAGAATAGAACCGAAATATTAAATTGTATCATATATCAAATCGACAATATCATGCCTGACAAACAAGGATAAATAATATGAATGTCGGCGTCCCGGCTTATGAGCAGGTAACAGACATCATAAGAGGCCAGATAATCTCAGGAGAAATACCATCAGACACCCGTCTGACCATACTAGCGGTGGCCAAAAAATTCGGCGTGAGCCAGATGCCGGTCCGGGAGGCGTTTCAATGTCTCCAGGGCGAGGGGCTGCTTAAAGTTGTGGCCCATAAGGGTGCGTATGTTCTGGCCCTGGATCCCGATCGGATCCGGAGTTTCTACCTGATCAGAAGCGTTGTCGAAGGGCTTTTGGCCCGCCAGAGTGTCCATCACATGACGGATCCTATATTGGAAAAACTGAAAAAAATAAATATTCAGTTTAAGGCAGCCGTTGAAAATAATAATCTGAAAAAAATAACGTCTCTTAATAAAGAATTTCATAAGAACCTGTATCGATGCGCAGAGATCCCGGAGGCGTTCGACGTCTATGAACGCTACGAAGGTCTGCTAACGACCCTTCGGCATAAATACGGATTCCACAGGAAACGTCTGGAAGGGATGGTGGTGGAGCATTCGGTAATATTGGATGCCATATCTTCTAAAGACGGCCCCGGCGTCGAAAATCTTGTCAAGATCCATATCGAAAAGGCCATGGATGATACGCTATCATTTTTTGGGAATGAAAAGCGATAAACCCCGACTGGACTAGGGTATTTACCAATCCAGCCTTTGCATGCCACTTTGCAACCACCCATGTTTGTGTTGCAAGAAACAAAAAAAAGGAGGCTCAACATGATCGGACGTCAGAGAATGAAGATCCACGGGTTGTTCGTATCGGCAGTTTTAATTTGTGCCATGGGGGTAGCAGTAATCGGGATACTCCCTTCTCCAGCAGAGGCGCAGACATCTCTGAGAATCGCTACCAGTAAAGAGGGAACGGCAGGATACACCATGGGTGTCGGCCTGGCAGCAAGCGTTAAGCGAAACTTAAAAACCGTCTCCATGGAGGCACTGCCCACCCCGGGGAGTACGGCATCGGTTAAAATCCTGGCCAAAAGGGGAGCCGATTTGACAATGGCCAGTACATGGACGCTTAAGGATGCCTATAACAACACTGGGGCATTTAAAAAGACCCCCATCACACGCAGACCTCTGCAGGGATGGTACTATACCACAGCCAACTGGGTCCTTATAACCAAAGCGGATCGCAAAGATATAAACTCTCTTAACGATCTGGTGGGTAAAAAATTCTTTCCCTTTGTGGCCGGCTCGGGAATCTTTGATGTCTACCGCTATGTATTTAATAAAATGGGAATTTGGGACAAAATGAAGATCCGTCAGGTCGGTCCCATGGAGGCCTCGGATGCGCTCCAGATGGGAACCGTCGATGTTCTTGGCGCATACACGGTTCAGGGGGGCGCCAGCACGGTCTCATGGGTGCGCAATGTCGATGCACGGGTCGGCATCAAGGTTTTGCTGCCGAAAGCGGAAGAAAAAAAATTCATCGGCGACATTGACGGCATCACCTCGGGTACTATCAGCAACAAATGGATGAGCCCGAAGAATCAGAAGAATAATCCCTCTGAACTCTGGAGCTGGACATTGCATTATGGATATCATCCGGCACCGGATGTTTCGACGGATGTCATGTATAATATCTACAAGCTCTGGATTGAAAAAGCCGACAGCGAATTGAAAGATATCAGTTCAACGCTGAAATTCTATGCACTGGGCAAACCCCTCGAGTATCAGGTCAATGGGATCGCCGAAGCCAAGGGGGTTCCGGTCCATCCGGGCGTTGCAAAATATCTAAAGGAAAAGGGCCTCTGGAAAGACGAGTGGGTCATCGGTCAACTCGACCCCGGTGTTAAATAAAATCACCGAGCGTATCCGACGAAACCACGATATCGCATCCCATGGGTTTAACGCTGTCATCGCGAATTGGCTGACAGCAAAAATAACCGATATCGTATAAAAATGGAATGGGGATGCGCGCACGCTCAGGAGTCGATTGTGCGCGCATCCTGAAACATTAACGATAAAATTATTTCAAAGGACAATTCAATGGGGGGGAAAATTAGAAGTATCTTTTCCTACAATACGCTTCTCTCTGTGTTGTGCTGCATTTACGTTTGGATTCTCATCCACTATTCGGTTGCGATGTGGGAGTCCCGGCAGCGGTACGGCATCATCTTTCTTACGCTTACGCTGATGATCGCCGCCCTCCAGGGCAACAAGAAAGATACTTTCCTGTGTCTGAAAGACTCCGCCAAAAGCGTCCTCATCGGCATTATTTTTACAACTATTCTCGTCTCAGGCCTTTATTTCTGGATCGAGTATCCGTCACTGGTTTGGGAACGGGCGGGGAGTATTAACGGTCTGGATGCCTCATTTTCAGCTGTTTTTATATTTTTAACCATCCTTTTGACATGGACGACCTCGGGTCCGGTTATTCCCACCGTAACGCTTTTCTTTTTCAGCTACGGACTTTTCGGTCATCTGATCCCCGGGACTTTTTTTGGGCACCCCCCCTTTTCATTTGTACGGTTTATGGAGATCTCATGCGCTGAAATAAATGGCGTGTTCGGTGCATTGAATCAGATAGCCGCCACCTGGATCGCAATCTTTTCATTCTATGCCGGGTTGCTGCACGGATTCGGAGGTCTCGATTTTATCCTTCGCTGTACCTACAATCTGGTCGGTTCCAAAAAAACCGCAATGCCCCAGGTGGCTGTCCTGTCAAGTATGGGGTTCGGTTGCATGTCCGGCAGTGCCGGGGCCAATGCCGTCAGCACGGGGGCCTTTACCATTCCCACCATGAAACGGTATGGCGTCCCCCCGGCCATCGCCGCAGCCATTGAATCGGTTGCCAGCAGCGGCGGGCAGATCATGCCGCCCATCCTGGGGGCTGTTGCGTTTGTGATGTGCGACTATCTGGGCATGTATTACTTTGAAATTCTTCTGGCAAGCCTGTTCCCGTCAATTATCTACTTTGGATCCACCATGCTCTCGGTCTATTTCGTATCCAAACAGCACATTGACCCGAACAAAGAGGTGGACCTCCCGGCGGAGCTGCGGGGAAAAATGGGGCTCGCCGACTTGGCCCGAGGCGTTCCCATTGCCGTAAGCCTGATCACCCTTCTGTATGTCTTTATCGTCTACAAAGTGAATATATTAGTCGGCGGTTTTTATACGATCGTCGCCTTTCTGATCAGCCAGTTTATTTTTGAACTCGTCAATGCCCGGGGCCGCCCCGTCTTTATCCTGACCTTTCTAAAAGGGGTCTATGAGGGTACCCTGAAAGGGGCGATGATGATTGTTCCCATCGGGGCGATGCTCGGTTCTTTGGGCATTGTCGTGCGGGTGCTCACCACAACCGGTCTGGGCGAAAAAATCTCATACAACATGGCGACCATCTTCGGCTCGAATCTTTTACTTCTCCTGCTCTCTACCATGGTTATCTGCATTTTCTTCGGCATGGCCGTAACCACTGTCGCGGCCTATATACTGGCGGTGACCCTGGCGGCTCCGGCGCTGCTAAAAATGGGGATTCCGCCGCTGGTGACTCATTTCGCCGTTTTTTACTGGGCCATGCTGTCGGCCATTACCCCGCCGGTTGCTGCGGTGTGTGTGATCACCTCCGGCATTGCCGGGGCAAACTTTATGAAAACCTCATGGGAATCCATGAAGATCGGAAACCCAAAATTTCTCTTACCGTTTATTTTCATCCTAAAACCGGAACTTTTGACCTTCAGTCTAAAAGGGCTCACCGCTTTTATAATTTGTATCATCGGATTCGGTGCGCTGTCCGCCGCGCTGCAGTCCGGATGGGGCCGCTGGCGGCAGACGCTGTTGTTTTTACTGTCTATCGGAACGTTATTTGCTGCAAATGAGATGTTAACCTATCTCCTTGCAGCCGTGACCGTTATTCTGTTTACCCTTTTTTGGAAATTTCATTCCGAACAGGCATTCAGGTTTAAAAATTCATAACATAAAAGAGATATAATGATGACTCTGAAAAATACGAACACGAAAAAAGGCAAAGCTGCTGTCTGTTATGAACTCGGAACACCAATGGATATCGTAGAGTATCCCCTGCCGGATGTGGGCCCCGATGACATGCTGGTAAAAATAACCATGGCATGCATATGCGGCTCCGACTTGCACTTTCAAAAAAAGGAGTATGTTCAGGGCTTTAGTCCCACAAAAGAAAAACCCTGGATCATGGGTCACGAGATGACCGGCCGGATATATAAAATGGGCAAAAATGTAAAAACCGATTTTCTGGGAAACCCCTTGAAGGAAGGAGACCGGATCGTATACAGTTATTTTGCACCCTGCGGTAAGTGTTGGGCGTGCCTTAATGGCTCCGGGGCTTGCCCGAACCGCAACAGACTCCGGGGAAGCTGCTCGGAATATCCTTATTTTCGGGGTGCATATGCTGAATATTATTATCTTTTGCCCGATTATTGGACCTTCAAAGTGCCCGACGAACTCCCCGATGAATCGGTTGCATCCGCAAACTGCGCCCTGTCCACCGTTACAAGCGGGCTGAATAAAATCGGAATCCCTTTTGAGGGCAAGGTTGTCATTCAGGGGGCCGGCGGACTGGGTATCAGCGCAGCTGCCGTTGCCAAGGAAATGGGGGCCGCCCAGGTAATAATCATTGACCGGCTGGCGCACCGCCTTGAGCTGGCGAAATCTTTCGGAGCCGATTTTACGATCGATTTAAATGACTACCCCATGGCTGAAGATCGCATCGATAAAGTGAACCGCATTACAGGCGGTACCGGCGCAGATGTTGTCGTAGAAGTTGTCGGATATCCCGAGGTGATTGCAGAGGGGATCGATATGCTCCGTATCGACGGAAAATACCTGACCATGGGACTGGTGACCGGCGGCATGACTTCGAAGATAGATATCGCAAAGCTTGTCCGGGGCCAGAAGACCATCATGGGCAGCTGCCCGTATGATGCATGGACCTTGCCCTCGGCCCTAGAGTTTTTATTAAGAAATAAAGACAGATTTCCTTTTCACAAACTCATATCGCATACTTTCAGCCTTGAAGACATCAATACCGCTTTCAAAGAGGCCATGGCGGGCAATGTAAGCAGAGCCGCCATCGTCCCTTAAACCATAATATGAGTCATGTCCGCAAAACAGAATAGAATTTTTGCAATCTTACCGTTTTTTTACATGCACAGGGTTCTGCACCCATCCGAACAATCTTGAAAGGGAGACCACTTTATGGCGATAGAACAGAAGATAGGACTGGTCAGGCTCGGCATCATATGGGGAAAGCTGGTTGCATTGATGGACGAAACATCCCAGACCCTCGTCCATTCGGCGTTTTCCACCCTGATCCGGGTAAATAACGACTATGCCTGTGTGGTCAGCGACGCAAAAGGCCAATTACTTGCTCAATCCTCATACAGCATCCCCTCCTTTATCGGCACCATCCCGTTTAGCCTCCGGAGCATGCTGAAAAAATTTTCACCAGAGGACCTGAATCCCGGGGATGTGCTGATTACCAACGACCCCTGGATCGGTACGGGTCATTTAAACGATATATCCGTTGCCATGCCGGTCTTCTATAAAGAAAAATTCATCGGGTTTGTGGCAAATGTCGCCCATCACGATGATATCGGCGGATCATCTTCTCCCCATGCCAGCGAACATTTTGAAGAAGGCCTTTTAATCCCCATCGTAAAACTGTACGAGAAGGGCCTCGAAAGTAAAGCGATAGTGGATATCATCACCAGCAATGTCCGTTCCCCGGAGATAAACATGGGGGATCTGAGTGCCCAGATTGCCTCGCTTCACGCCGGATCCGAAAAGGTCTGTGAACTGCTCGAAGATGAAGGACTGGATGACCTTGAGTATCTGTCCCGGGAGATCATCGGGCGCTCCGAAGCCGCCATGCGGCAGAATATCCGTGATTTTTTAAAGGAAGGCCGGTACGAATCGGAAGTATACGCAGACGGATTCGAGGAACCGCTGCGTATCAAAGCGGCCATCACCGTAAAGGACGGTTCCGTTGCCGTCGACTACACCGGCACCTGTCCGCAAATCGACAAGGCCGCAAACTCGGTGATGAACTATACCTATTCCTATACCGCCTATGCGTTAAAATGCATACTGGATCCCACCATGCCCAACAACGACGGGAGTATCCGCCCGGTCACGGTGACGGCTCCCGAAGGCACCCTGGTAAATCCCAGACGTCCCGCCGCCGTCTGGGGCCGCCACACCACGGGACATTATTTCCCGGCAGTCATTTTTAATGCACTCGCCCAGGCCGTCCCCGACAAGGTCATGGCCGAGAGCGGCTCCTGCCCGATCTGGACGGCATGGTTTCGCGCCAAAAGGGAAAGTGGAAAAGACATCTTCAACGGCTTTTTCATGAACGGCGGCCACGGCGCCCATCCGACCTTTGACGGCGCCCACACCATGAGCTTTCCCACAAATATTTCCAATACCCCCACAGAGATGTTTGAAAACCTCATGCCCATGCGGATCATGACACGGGAGTTGATACCGGATTCATGCGGGGCGGGCAAATACAGAGGCGGCTGCGGCCAGGAAATATCATTTCAGGTGAAATCCGAAAGCGGGGTCCAGGTCGCCTTCCGAAACGACCGGATTATCAATGCCACCCGGGGAATGCTGGGAGGCGCATCCGGGAAAAAGGGGAAAATATTGTTAAACGAAACCCCCCAGGCAGGCAAATCCATCCTGTCTTTAAAAAAAGGAGACGTAATCCGCTTCTGCACACCGGGAGGAGCCGGCATGCTCGCCCCAAAGGAGCGGGATCCGGATCTTGTTGGCGAGGATTTAAGAAACGGAATTATTACCCGGGCGTACGCCGAGCGCCACCATACAGGTGAAAGCAAATAACCATACCCGTGCCACCCTATCCGATAAAGGAGGTTGAATCGTACTTATGGAGAAACGGCCGTATAAACTGGGCGTTGATATCGGCGGAACCTTTACCGATACCGTATTGATCAATGAAGAGAGCGGCGAGATCTATGTCGACAAGGTTCTGACCACTCCCGACGACCCCTCCCGGGCGGTGATAAACCTGGTGAAACGGCTTTCAGACCGGGTAAACATTGCCGTCGAAAGCATCGGGGGCATCATCCACGGGACCACCCTGGTCACCAATGCCATTATCGAGCGAAAAGGGGTTAAAACCGGACTGATAACAACCAAGGGGTTCCGGGATATTTTAGAAATCGGGCGCGAGATGCGATACGATATCTATGATCTTTTCGCCCAGATGCCCAAACCCCTGGTTCCGCGTTATCTCTGTACCGTGGTCGACGAGCGGATCGGCCCGGACGGTAATATCATCGAACCGCTTGTTGAGCCGGAAACGGATGCCGTCATCCGAAAACTCCTTGACCAGGGAGTGGAGGCCGTGGCTGTTTCACTGCTCCACTCGTTTAGAAACCCCGAGCATGAACAGGCCGTCGAGAAACGGATCCATAAAATCGACCCCGGCATGCTGGTCTCCCTGTCATCTGAGGTCGTCCCTGAAATAAGAGAATACGAGCGGACATCCACCACCGTTGCAAACAGCTACGTAAGACCGTTGATGGAAATGTACCTCAAGCGGCTTACCGATGCACTCCGGGAGCTGGGTTTTGGCGGGATGCTCTTTATGATGCTCTCGGACGGCGGTATTACCACCGCAGAAACCGCAGCCAAATTCCCCATCCGGATCATCGAATCGGGGCCTGCCGGAGGCGCCATCGCCGCCCGGCAATACGGGGAACTGTCAAACCGGAAGGATCTCATCTCCTTTGACATGGGAGGAACCACCGCTAAAATCTGTATCATTAAAGACGGCAACCCGCTCAAAGCCAAAGATTTCGAGGCGGCCCGGGTGTACCGATTCAAAAAGGGAAGCGGGATCCCCTTAAAGGTTCCGGTCATCGAGCTTATCGAAATCGGGGCCGGGGGCGGCAGCATCGCCAAGGTGAACAATATGGGGTTGCTGGTGGTGGGTCCGGAAAGTTCCGGTGCGGATCCCGGACCGGCCTGCTATGGGCGGGGCGGTGAAAACCCTGCAGTAACCGATGCGGACCTGATTCTGGGGTATCTGGATCCCAATTATTTTTTAGGCGGAGAGATGCCGCTTGATATTGAAGCGGCGAAAAAAGCCATCCTGGACAAAGTGGGGAATCCCATGGGGCTACCGCTCCACGAAGCCGCCTGGGGCATCCATGATATGGTCAATGAGAATATGGCCGACTCGGCAAAGGCCTACGCCATGGAAAAAGGGGTGGATGTGACCCAAAACGGAATGGTGGTGCTGGGCGGCGCCGGGCCGGTTCATGCATACGGCATCGCAAGAAAGCTCAAAATAAATAAAATCATCTGCCCCCCCCGGGCCGGGGTATTATCGGCCCTCGGTTTTCTGGTGGCACCGGCCTCCTTTGAGTTGAGCCGATCCTATGTCACCGTGCTCAACAAATTAAATATCGAACTGACAAACACGATCTACCGGGAGATGGAGGCCGAAGGCGCCCGAACCCTTGAAAAAGTCGGTGTTTCCACAAAAGAGATCACCTTTACCCGCATCGTCGGTGCCCGTTATCTGGGCCAGGGCTATGAAATCGAAATACCGGTACCCGGCGGAGAACTGACCGCGGAAAGCCTTGAGGCCATTCGGCAAAACTTTAACACCGAGTACCGCCGGATATACAATCGCCTCAACCAGGGCATGGAAATCGAATTTATCGATTGGCGTGTTTTGGCTTCCGGTCCCAAGCCCGATCTGAATCTGGAGGGAGATACTTCTGGTGGTCCTCAAAAAGACACTGCCCACAAAGGCTATCGGGACATCTTTTTTTCCGAAACCGATGGATATACAGAAGCATCTGTTTACGACCGTTACGGGCTTTCGGTCGGAACCGTTATCAAAGGGCCGGCCGTTGTTGAGGAGAATGAATCCACCCTGGTCATCGGACCTGAAGGCACTGCGGAAGTCGATATCTGGGGAAACGTCATCGTTACCATTGATTAGGAGAAAAACCAGTGAAAAGTAAAAAAGAATCCACATCCGACAAAATCAAGTATCTTTTTTTTAACGGAAAAATCGTCCCGTACGAAAAGGCCATGATACACATTTCCACACCGGCCTATCGATACGGCGGCATGGTATTTGAAGGGATCCGCGGATATTGGAATGATAAGGAAAAAAACCTTTATCTTTTCAGGGTGGCGGAACACTGCCGCCGCTTCAATCAATCATTAAAAATGACACGGATGGAAATTTTCATCAAAGAAGAAGAGATGGTGAATCATCTTGTGGAACTGGTGAAAAAAAACGACATCCGGCAAACCGTACACTTTATCTACAGCGCCTATGTGGATGGGGACGGTCTCATGTCCTCCAAAGGGCCCATCGGAACGGCTGCGACGGTCCGCAAAGTCGGCAGAATGTACGATACTGAAAACGGTATAAGATGCTCGGTGAGCAACTGGCGAAGAAACACCGACGCGGCGGCTCCCATGCGAATCAAGGCAGCTGCCAATTATCATAACAGCCGTCTGGCCCTGCTCCAGGCAAAACATGACGGCTATGACAGCACCATTCTGTTAAACCAGCACGGTAAAGTATGCGAAGGACCCGGTGCGTGTCTGTTTATGGTCAGAGAGGGACAGTTGATAACACCGACGGTCACCGACGATATTCTTGAAAGTGTCACAAGAGACACCGTCATCCGGTTATACAAGGAAAAATTTAACCACCCCGTCATCGAAAGGCCCGTGGACCGGTCGGAACTCTATATCGCCGAAGAACTCTTTTTCTGCGGATCCGGCGCCGAGATCGTTCCCATCGTAAACGTCGACGGGTTTGCCGTCCAGGACGAAAAGCCCGGGGCAATAACCGGAGAAATGACCCGAGCCTATCTCGGGGTCGTCACTGGAGAGACCCGGGATCACGCTGCGTGGAGAACCGCCGTATACGCTTAGGCGCTTATAGAAGTGCCTAAAGTTAAAAGTGCCTAAAATGCCTAAAGTTATGGAATTCTATCATTTTTATAAAAAAAGATATAGCAACACGCGGCGCCTGCCTGGGCTGCGAGAGCGATACCTTAATCCCGCTAAAGCGGGAGCACTTCAAATTATAGTTCACTTGTAACTTTTTGGGTTTATCGGAGGCGGAGACCTTTAACTGGCGTCCATCCAGAAATAAGCAATTTCTGGATGAAGCATTTCCGTCGGAGGCGGATCAGCAATCAGTCAAGGCCTTATTTTTAATGTCTTTTGCTGAAAGCTGAGAGCTGATGGCTGATAGCGCGAGTCCAAAAACGTTAGTTTATGGATGAGCAGTAACTGGTTTCCAGAAAATTAACGCACCACCAAACAGGCATCACTGAAAGGAGGCACCATGGGTAAGCGTAAGCAGAAGGGCACCATTTTTACCTGTATGTTCACCATCGGCGTGTTTTTGCTGATCGGAGGTTTCGGTCTTCCCGGTTCGGCAATGGCAAAATCGGTCTCTTTGACCATTGCCACGGCGACCATGAGCGGCAACTGGTATCCCTTGGGCGGCGGTATCGCCAAAATCATCAATGATTCGTTTCCGGGCAAATACACCGCCACCGTCGTGACCTCTTCAGGCACCCAGGAAAATACAAGACGGATAGACAAGGGACAGGTGCAATTGGCCTTAGGCTCTGCAAGGCAATGCTACGAAGCATGGAAAGGGCTTCCGCCCCTTTTTAAAAAACCCTTGAAGGTTGCCGGCATCACCGCCCATTACGGGGCGTTCAATGCGCTGCTGGTCAGCGCCAAAAGTGGTGTAAAAACCATCTCCGATATAAAAAAGAAAAAGGCGAAAATCAGCACCTACCTGCCGGGTCATGAACTCAACCTCTTGGCGACGAACTACGTTCTCAAACCGAACGGGGTGGAAGTTTCGGATTTCAAACGGCTGCAGTACGACATGACGGAAAACCTGGCAAATTTCAAAGACGGTCACATCGATGGGTTTTTTGCAAACATATCCGTCGGTATGGGATCGATTGTTGAATTGGCCCGGACAAGGGATCTGGTATGGGTCGAATTCGGCCAGGCCGCATTTGATGCGGTGGGGAAAAGCCCCTTCGCCCCCTTTTACACCGTCGATACCCTTCCGGCAGACAGTTTCCCGAACCAGCCCGCTTACACGAGCCTCGGATACCGGTATCAGATTATCTGCGACCCCGGTCTTTCCGAAGAGGTGGTCTACAATGTCACAAAAGCCCTGTGGGAGAATATGGAGCAGATCTACGCCATCAATCCCGGTTTTAAGGCGGGGACATTTGAAAATGCGTGCCGCAATCTGGTTGTGCCGCCGCATCCGGGCGCTTTGAAATACTATAAGGAAAAGGGGATTAATCTCGGGAAATGGGGTAAGTAGTCACGCCTCTTTCCGGTTGCTATTTTCCCACCGGGTGGCGGTATTCTTATATATGACTGAACCGTCACCCGGTTTTTCATCTGTTATTAAATTCTTACCTTCCGTCTATTTTCGGAAACAGGATGAAATAGAACATGGAAAAGCATAAAAAGAGTGTCACCGAGTGGATCGCCTCCGGCATTGCTGTTTTCCTGTCGCTTTTCTCCCTCTACACGGGAACCTTCGGCATGTTCTCTTCCATGTTCCAGAAACCGTTCCATTTGATGCTGATTCTCGTTATCGTATTTCTGCTTTACCCCAAAAAACCGCACGGGACAAAGACAAAAACCGAAGCCCTCGTCAGTATCGGTTTCATTCTTTTGTCCATCAGCGCCTGTCTCTGGATTATTTTTAACTTCGAACGGTATTATATCGAAATATTTTTAGACAATACCGGCATTGTCATGGGCACCATCCTGTGTCTGGTGCTGCTTGAGGCAACGCGACGGACACTGGGATGGCCCCTGGCGATTATCGGGATCGTCTTCTACCTCTATGCGGTTTTCGGCCGGATCATGCCCGGAATTTTAAACCACCAGGGCAACGTGTATGAACGGGTCATCGCCAGTCTCTATGCAACCACCGTGGGGATCTTCGGTATCCCTTTGAGCGTATGCGCCACCTTTGTGATCCTCTTTGTAATCTTCGGGGCTTTTTTAAATGTTTCGGGCGCCGATAAAAGCTTTATGAATCTGGCCCTTTCTCTGGCCGGAAAATCAACCGGCGGCGTGGCCAAAGTCGCCGTGGTATCCAGCGCCCTGATGGGGATGATCTCCGGCAGCACCGTGGCAAATGTCGCCACCACCGGAGCCGTTACCATCCCCATGATGAAACGGAGAGGATATCCTCCGCATATCGCCGGGGCCATCGAGGCGGTGGCCTCCACCGGCGGCCAGTTCACCCCCCCCATCATGGGGGCTGCCGCCTTTATCATCGCAGAGTTTATCGGGGTATCCTATATAAAGGTCGCATTTGCTGCAGCTCTCCCTGCGGGCATCTATTATGTGCTTCTTTTTTTCGCCATCCACTTTATCTCCCTTCGGATGGGTTTTCTGGGCCTGCCCGAAGAGGAGTTACCATCATTTAAGACGGCCTTTCTTGACAGCATCCATTTGACGTTTCCCATCTCTGTTCTTGTGGTGTTGATGGTGCTCAACTATACGCCGATGTATGCCGCCCTCTGGTCGATTCTGGCGTTGCTGACGACCTGTATGTTCAGAAAAGAAACCCGGATAGATGTTAAAAAGCTCCTCCAGGGCCTTGAGAAAGGCGGCGCCACCATGGCGCCCATCTCCACGGCCTGTGCCACTGCGGGTCTGATCGTCGGTGTCTTGGCCATGACCGGCCTGGGGATGAAATTTTCTTACCTCTTGGTGACCATATCGGGCAACAATCTTTTTTTGGCCCTGTTTCTGACCATGCTGGCATCTCTTCTCCTTGGGATGGGTCTTCCCACATCGGCCTCTTATCTGATTCTGGCAGCCATCGGGGCGCCGGCGTTAATCGAAATGGGGGCGCCCAAGATGGGGGCGCATCTCTTTATTTTCTATTTTGCCATTATATCAAACATCACCCCTCCGGTATGCCTGGCTTCCTATACAGCCGCCGGGCTGGCCGGGGCCAGGCCCCAGAAAACAGCCTTTGAAGCCGTCCGCATTTCCATTGTACTTTTTTTCATACCCTATCTCTTTATTTATAATCCGGCATTGATTCTGGAAGCGCCTGTTCTGGATATTCTTATCGCCGTACCCACCTATATTTTAGGTGTCATTGCCGCAGCAGCAGCCATGCAGAACCATCTGATTGTAAAAAACAGCCTCCATGAAAGAATCATGATCCTGCTGGCCTGCATCGGGCTTTTATATCCGTCCAGAATCCTTTCCCTGTTCGGATTGGCTATATTTGTAATGGTCGTCATTATTCAAAACCGTAGAAAATCTTTGATAAAGAGGAGATAGCATTTTGCCTACTGTTGATGTGATTGCGAGTATTTTAAAGGAAAATGGGATCGACCGGATTTTCGGAATTCCAGGCTCCGGCGCCACCACCGATCTGATCGATGCAGTATCTAAACGTGGAATCGAGGTCGTCCTGACCAGCCATGAAAGTTCGGCTGCCATGATCGCATCGGTTTACGGCGAAATAAAGGGCCCCCCCGGCGTCTGTTTTTCAATAACCGGCCCGGGTGCGACCAATATGGCAAGCGGTGTTGCCTATGCCTATCTGGAACGCGCACCGCTTATTGCGATTTCCGAGCGTCATGGTGCAGAAAATTATGAATTTATCGCCACGCAAAAAATCGACCAGGCATCCTTTTTCGCGCCCATTACAAAGGCCCATTTCACCGTAACGGCAAAAAGGGCCCAGGATATCATGGAAAAAGCGGTCCGGCTTTCCACAGAAGAACGGCCCGGGCCCGTGCATCTGGATCTTGCAAAGGATGAAGCGGTAAAATCGTCTGATTACCTGCCGGAAAGACCGAAGACAGCCATCCATTGTTCCCATACCGTTTCAAAAAATGATGAAACCGTCAGGGCCGCTATGGAAGCCATTCGAAAATCAAGCCGTCCCGTACTGATAGCCGGCATGGGTGCCAAGCGGGGGGATGCACATTCGGAGTTGACCGCGCTGGCCGAAGCACTGAACCTTCCGGTTATGGTCACCTTAAAGGGAAGGGGTGCATTTGACGAGGCCCATCCATTGTTCGGAGGCATTTTTTTAGGCGCATTTTCAGAGGGTACCTTTGAAGACGCCGTCATCGGAAAAAGCGATCTTCTGATCCTTTCCGGCGTGGATCCAGTAGAGTTTCTACCCAAACCCTGGGGCACGGAATTACCGGTGATCCATATCGGTTTTCAGACAAACGCAGCGGCCGTCTACCCGGCAGATCTGGAGATTGTAGGGGATATCAAGGGAATTCTTGGGGCCCTGGCCGAAACCGGCGGTTATAAATCGGAATGGGACCCTGCATATTTTGAAGCATTACGTAAAAAGGTCCGAAAAAAACTTTCCGAGTCAGAAGATGATCTCCCCTTACACCATATCATCCGAACCACCCGGGAAAAAACACCTTTAGACGGTATCCTCTGTACGGATGTGGGGGCCTATAATTCCATGGCCCACTATCTGTGGCAGGTGCATCGGCCCGACACCTATTTTGTCTCAAAAGGGTTGAGTACCATGGGCTATGCACTGCCGGCCGCCATCGGGGCCCAACTTGCCCGGCCCGATAAGAAAGTGGTCTGTTTTATCGGAGACGGCAGTTTTTTAATGTGCCTTCCTGAACTGGCCGTATGTTCCCGACTGAAGCTTCCCATTGTCATCGTGGTCTTTTCAGATGGCGCCCTGGGTCTCATCAAGGTGAAACAGAAAGCTGCGGGCACGGCGCCCATGGGGGTGCAGCTGGGTCATCCGGATTTTGCGATGGTGGTCAAGGCATTCGGCGGAGAGGGGTTCCGGGTAAAAACAGCCGGGGAATTCGACCATGCCATTGAAACGGCCATAAACAGTCGGCGATTAACGCTTATCGAGGCCGTCTTGAATCCGGAAACCTATGGGGATCACATGAAACTGCTCAGAGGGTAAACCACCGTTTGTTTTAAAGGGATGGCAGATGAATATCACCGAAAGATTAGCCGACTTTGTTGAAACGGTTCAATATAAAGACCTGCCGACCGAAGCCATCGACCGTGCAAAACCGCTCATCCTCGATTCCCTGGGCGTATCCATGGCGGGAACGGCCTGCCCCATCGGGCGCATGGCCGTAAAACTGGGCCGGGAAACCACAGACGGAGCAGACGCCACGGTGATCGGGGCCGACTATTCAACATCGGTGTCATCGGCAGCCTTTATCAACGGCACCCTTGCCCACGCCCTTGATATCGATGACACCGCAGCCGGCACCATTGCCCACCCGAGCGCTTCCATCGTACCGGCGCTTTTTGCACTGGCGGAAAAATACAGACTTTCCGGAAAGGCGTTTCTGACCGCCTATATTCTGGGCCTGGAAGTATTCTACCGGATCTCACTTGCCTGCCAGGGCCAGATGGGAGGATGGCATCGGACATCCGTATACGGCGCTCTCGCCGCTGCAGCGGCATCCGCCAAACTTTTGAATCTTACCCCGGAACAGATCCGGACAGCCATCGGAATCGGCACCTCACTCACCGCCGGTGTCCAGGTAAACTTCGGCACCATGACCAAGGCGGTTCAGGTCGGGAATGCGAGCCGAAGCGGTGTTCTCGCCGCTCTGCTGGCAAAGGAAGGGTGCACCGCACACCAGGATGCATTGGGGGATCCCATCGGATTCGGTTTTACCTTTTACTCGGGGCGGTTCGATACGGAAAAGATCGTTGCAGATCTCGGCGACCCGTACAATATCATCTTTCCGGGTATCGGTGTAAAGATATACCCCTGCTGCGGGTTGACCCATTCCCCTGCAGATATTGTGCTGAATCTGGTTCGAACCCATGACATTTCCGTCGATCAGATTGAAGAGGTGGCCGTATACGGAGAAGAATTATTGCCCCAGGTATTGGTCTATCATCGGCCCGAAACCGGATACCAGGGAAAATACAGCCTTGAATATGTCGTTACGGCAGCGATCCTGGACCGTGAGATTACCACAGAAACCTTTACAGACGACAGGGTCAACAGGCCGGAGATAAAAGCCTGTCTTGGAAAAATAAACTGTATGACACGTCCGGATTCCGAATGGGAATCCATGCGTATTCACCCGTGGAATCATCCGGCTGAAGTGACAATAAGATTCAAAGATGGTACGACGTGTTCCGAAAAGGCGCCCTGTGCCCGGGGATATCCGGATCTTCCGCTCACCACGGAAGCGATTTGTGACAAGTTTAAAGGTGGTGCAAAACAGACACTGCCGGCAGAAACCATTGAAAGACTCAGCCGGCGGGTATTGGCCTTTGAAGCCCGGGCCGATGTTGGGGATGTGATCGCAATGACCCGCAGCCGGAAGTAAAGATCCGGGCCAGTCGAAGATCCCGCGCAGCGGGGAGGGCATGATTTTGACAAATACGATCGTTTCAGCACCAGAGGATTTGAGCATGGGCATCCTGGAAAAGGTAAAAGAAAAAAGGGGCTACCTGCTTCCCTACCACGAACTTTTCTTTCGTATCGATCCGGACCTTCTTGAGGCCTACGACCGGTTCTATGATCGTCTCACCTTGAGAAAAAATCATCTGGACCTTAAGACAAGGGAACTGGTCTGGCTGGGGATTTTGATGGGTGTTTTGGAGGAGGCCGGAACCATTCACTTTAAACGTGCCCGGCAGGCCGGGGTCACCGATGATGATATATCCGCTGTTGTCAAATTAACTCAGGTTGCCAGGGGCTTTGATGTCCTGCCGTTTATCGAAAAGAAATGGGGCCAAGATCTTCCGGGCATTTCACCCATGAATATATACGAGGACCTGATCGACGCTGTAACCGCAAAGATGGCATTTAAGAAAAACACCGTAGAACTGATCTTTATCGGTATCTATTCGGCGTTGCGAAACAAGCCAGCGCTCCGGTTTCACTTAAAAAGGGCAAAAACGTCTGATTTAAGCGATGAAGAAATCGCCGAAGCCATGAGCTACATATTTATACCGCGAGGAGGAAATGCATTGATCGAAGCTTCGGAAATTTTTATAGAGATTATCGATAAGGGTGCAGACAGAAAAACGGCACCATAAGAGCGGATGATTCGGATTTTTTTATGAAAACGGATGTATGATTTAAAATATATTTTTTGTGAGGATAGATTATGGAAAAAGTTGTGATTGCAGGCGCGGTCCGGACCCCTATCGGACGGTATCTGGGTGCATTGCGGGAGATTCCGCCATACAAACTCGGCGCCCTGGTCTTTAACGAAGTGGTCAAGCGGGCCGGTGTGGATCCGTCTGCGGTTGATGAGGTCATTGCGGGGCAGTCTTACCAAAACGGCGAGTCTGTCAATATCGCCCGAACCGCCCTGCTTGCGGCCGGATGGCCGGTGGAGATTCCGGGCATTACCATGGATCGCCGCTGCTGCTCCGGGCTCGATGCGATCTGCTTCGGCGCCATGAAAATCATGAGCGGATTTGCCGATATCGTTGTTGCCGGCGGCATCGAGAGCATGAGCCGCACCGAGTTTTACATCCCCGGAGAGCATATAAAATGGGGCATGGGGGGCCAGACAGACCCGAAATGGGGGTTTATGCCAAAAGGGCACGGCGCCATGTCCATGTGGGGGATCCCGTTGTTTGACCGTATCGCCCGGGCGCGGGTCATGTCCCAGCCCATCGAACGGTTCGGGGAGCTTAATTCCATGATGTCCTGGGCTGAAGCTGCCGCCAGAGAAGAGAACATCTCCCGGGAAGAAGCGGACAAATGGGCGCTTCGAAGCCAGAAAAAAGCCCAGGAAGCCATTGCGTCTGGTAAATTCAAGGAAGAGATCGTTCCGGTTGAAATCCCCCAGAAGAGAGGCGACCCGATCCTTTTTAATACGGACGAACCGCCCCGGCCCGACACGACTCTGGAAAAACTATCCAGGCTGAAAACCGTCTATCCGGGCGGGGTCTGCACGGCGGGCAATTCTTCTACGGAAAACGACGGTGCAGCAGCAGTGGTGCTCATGAGCGAAGCCAGGAGCCGGCAACTTGGCATCGAGCCCTTAGGGATGCTGACATCCTTTGCGGTGGCAGCCTCTGATCCCACCCTGACCTATCCGGCCGTTCCGGCCTCTGTTGAAAAGGCGCTGGAAAGAGACGGCCTTACCATCGGCCAGATGGATCTTATCGAAATCCAGGAAGCCTTTGCCGTCCAGGTGCTGGCAGACGCCAAACTGATGGGGCTCAATAGCGACGATATGGACCAGAAGGTCAATGTAAACGGATCCGGCATTTCCCTGGGGCACCCGGTATCGGCCACCGGTGTCATGCGGATGGTGACCCTGCTGCATGAAATGAAACGGCAAAAGGCACAATACGGCCTTGAAACCATCTGCGGCGGCGGCGGGCACGGCATCTCAGCGGTTGTGGAAAGATTTGAAGTTTGAAATTTGAAGTGAAAAGTGAGCTAAAGTTGAGGAACGCGCTCTTAGCGCGGTCTAATAAGTGCCTAAAATTAAAAGTGCCTAAAATGCCTAAAGTTAAGGATGATAATCATTTTATAATTGACAGAATTCCACAATTTTAGCTCACTTTGCACTTTAGCTCACTTCAAACTTATTTGATAGAATACCTTAAATTTAGGCACTTTAGCTCACTTTAGGCACTTTAAACTTCTTCATATAATGAATAAAGGATTTGTAATACGCAACCGTATTTAAAATACACGTGCAATAGGAGAACCCATGGGAGACATCATCGAACAACTAAAACCAATTCTTTCCCCGACATCGGTGGCCATTGTCGGGGCATCTTCCGACTTTTCAAAATTTACCGGAAGAACCGTTAAATATCTATTAAAGCACGGGTATGCCGGTACATTTTATCCTGTGAATCCGAAACGGGAAGAAATCGCCGGGCACCGATGTTATCCGTCGGTCAAAGATCTTCCAGAACCGGTGGATACGGTCTTTATCCAGATTCCCGCGCGATTTGTCCCCGGGGTATTGGAAGCGTGCATTGAAACCGGAGTTAAAAGCGCCATCATTCACAGCTCCGGTATGGGGGAAGAAAATGAAGAGGGTAAAAAACGCCAGGAAGCCATCAGATCCATGGCCCGGGAGGCCGGTATGCGCGTGGTGGGTCCCAATTGTGCCGGGATCGCAAACCTGGCTGAAAACATCGTACTGTCCCCGGTGGTCTGCTACGAGCTGGACACCATCCCGGTGGGCCGCATCGGCCTGATCTCCCAGAGCGGCGGCTTGACCGGTGCATATGTGGCACGGGCTGCGGCCAGAGGAATCGGTTTCAGCCATGTGATATCAACCGGAAACGAAATGGATCTGGAGGCCTGTGACTACATCGAGTATCTGCTTCATGACAGCCGCACCCAGGTGATTGCAGTATTTCTTGAGGCATTGAGAAACGGGAAGCGGTTTTTGGAAATTGCGTATTCAGCCGTTTCTGCGGGCAAACCGATTGTGGTACTCAAAGTCGGCCGCACCGGGGTCGGCGCAAGGGCAGCCGCCTCTCACACCGGCGCCTTAACAGGGGAAGATGCCATTTACGAAACCGTCTTTAAACAGAAAGGGGTCATCCGGGTGGAAGCACTGGAGGATCTTTTCGAAGTGTCGTCTCTTTTATGCAACGTACCCCCTCCCAAAGGAAACCGGGTGGGCGTAATCACCACCACGGGTGGCGGGGCGACCCTTATGGCCGAGGCCGGCGCCCAATCGGGCCTGGATTTTCCCATGCCGTCAGAAGGAGCGGTTAAGGCTGCGGCCGAATTCCTGCCCAGTTTTGCCGCAAACTCAAACCCCATGGATGTCACCATGGCCGGCGCCGGGGGCGGGTTTAAAAAGGGCATCGGTGTCATGCTGGATGACCCCAGCTTTGATATGGTCGTCGGTGTGGTGGGAACCTCGAGCCAGTTTGCACCGGAATTGGGTGTAAAGCCGATTTTAGAAGTTCACAAGGATGCAAAAAAACCCCTGGTCGCCTTCTGCAATCCCAATGCCGAAGAGGCCCTGCGGTTGTTTGAAACAAACGGTATTCCTTCATTCCGCACCCCCGAGGCCTGCGGCAGGGGGCTGGGATATCTGGTCGCGTATGGAAGCTATCTTGAAAAAAGAAAAAAGCCCTTAAAGCCGGCCGATATTCCGGCACTTACGGAATCGAATAAAAAGCTGGTTGAATCGATATTTGGCGGGCCCGCCGGATTTATTAATGAATATGACAGCAAGCGGATCCTTTCCGCATACGGCATTCCCATCACCCGTGAAGCCGTGGCCAAGGACTTAGGGGAAGCAAAAGGAATGGCACAGGAGATCGGGTATCCCGTGGCCTTAAAAGTCCTTTCCACAGACATTCCCCACAAGACCGAAGCCGGCGTGATAAAACTGGGGATCGGATCCGAGAAACAACTGGAGCAGGGGTACACCGAGATCCTTGCCAACGCAAAGGCATTCAAAGCCGATGCGAAAGTGGACGGCGTGCTGGTCCAGGAGATGGCAGCGGGTAATGGCGAGGCAGTGGAAGCCATCGTCGGTGTTTACCGGGATGAAACCTTCGGTCCTGCCCTGATGTTCGGCCTGGGGGGTGTTTTTGTGGAGGTATTTAAAGATGTGACCCACAGGATATTACCGGTTTCCGAAGCGGATGTATGGGAAATGATCCTTGAAACAAAAGGATCCGCGCTCTTGAAAGGATATCGGGGCAAAGGGAAAATGGACCTGGGTGCTGTCGCTGCCACCCTGCAGAAAGTCGGCCGATTGCTGGATGATTTCGGGGGCCGGATTTTAGAGTTGGATATCAACCCCCTTATTGTCTATCCCGAGGGCGAGGGAGGGGTTGCCGTTGATGCCCTGATCCGCAAGGGGTAGATGATCCGGGTTCAGGGGGCCAGGCTTTGGTTGCCCTTGAAGGGGCTTGGTTTCATAATATCGTCAAATGCCTAAAGTTAAAAGTGATCTAAAGTGCCTAAAGTTGAGGTACGCGCTATCGCGCGATCATTTTATATAATTGGCAGCATTCCTTAACTTTAGATCACTTTAGGCACTTTAGCGCACTTTAGGCACTCATTCAGATAGCCACTGGTACAGCCTTATGACTCTGAGCTGGCCGAAGGATTCGGTTTTCAGTGTTTAAGAACCAAGAAAAAAGAAGGAGATAATATGGATTTTCAACTGAGCATGGAACAACGGATTTTTAAAGACAGTGTACGAAAACTCGCCAAGGATAATTTTTCGGAAAAGGCGTTTACCTGGGACAAAGTCGGCAAGTACCCCTGGGAGAATGCTAAGATTTTAGCTAAAAACGAACTCACGGGGATCCGGATCCCCGAAGAAGACGGCGGCCAGGGGGCCACACTCATGGATGCGGTGGTGGCCATTATGGAAATCACAAAGGTCTGTCCGCATACCGCCGATGTCTTCCAGGCCGGAAATTTCGGGGCCATCCAGCAGATCGCGTTTTTGGGAAATGATTTTTTAAAAAAAGAGGTGCTGCCGAAACTCCTCGGCGGCGAGACTATCATCACCGCTGCCATGTCCGAACCCAACGCAGGGTCCGCAGTCACCGATCTTGAGACCACCGCACGATTTGACGGCGATGACGTGGTGATCAACGGAAGCAAGATCTTTAATTCAAATGGAAACCATGCCGGCTTCTTCTGCGTCTGGTGCCGGTTTGGTGAAGGGGTGGCATCTTCCGGGGCTGTGATCGTGCCGGACACCGCGCCCGGGTTTTCCAGGGGAAAAACCGAGCGGCACATGTCCGGAGAAGACCACATCGCGCTCTATTTTGACGACTGCCGGATTCCCAAAGAGTATGTGCTCATGTCCGATCAGGGGTTTCGGAAGCTGATGCAGGTGTTCAACGTAGAGCGGCTCGGCAATGCCAGCCGATCCCTGGCCGTGGCCGAGCTTGCTTACAGCATGGCGTTGAAACATGTCAAGGAACGTCACCAGTTTAATCGCCCCCTTTGTGAATTCCAGGGTATACAGTGGAAGCTTGCGGACATGAAGCTTCGGATCGAACAGACCCGGTGGGTGTTGTTTAAAGCGGTGGTGGATGCCGACCGGGGACTTCCCAGTGCGCTCGATTCCTCATTGGCAAAGCTTTCATGCAACGAGACCTCGGAATATGTCTGCCGGGAGGCCATCCAGATACACGGCGGCTACGGGATCTCCACCGAGTATCCCCTGGCCTATCTTTACGCCCGGGCCCGGGGGTGGATGGTGGCCGGCGGCACCGTGGAGATGTTGAGAAACCGGATTGCCGCAGAGGTCCTGGGCCGGCGTTTCAGCCAGCGCCCGCCGAAGCCGGCGAAGAAATGACATAAGGAGACGGAATTGAGGTGGTGGATGTGCGCATCCAATCCACCACCTTGGCCCGCCCATCAAGAGCCTGATCCCAAGATTAAAAACTTTTTATCTAAAGAAGCCCTCTGGCGTTCGGATCACGGCTGCTTTTTTAAATGTCTTATGGTACCGACAATCAATACGATGGTGACGGCATAGATAATGAGGGTCAGGGGACGGTTTACAAAAATCCACAGGGATCCTCCAGATATCTGGAGACTGGCTGCCATATTTTCTTCAAGAATCGGCCCGAGCACAAGGGCCAAAAGCAGTGCAGCCGGTGAGAATCCATAACGTTTCATGAGGGTTCCAATAATACCGAAGATAAACATTATCCAGACGTCGAACATGTTGGTCCCCATTGCATATGCACCGACAATACTGAACAGTGCAATACTTGGGGCGATGAAAACGGCCGGAATCTGAACAAGCCGGGCAAAATATCTGGCGCCGAACAGCCCGAAAATGAGCATGATGATCTGGACATAAAAGGTTCCCACAAGCAGTCCGTAGACCACCGAGGAGTTGGCCTGGAACAGGAGGGGGCCGGGTCGAAGGCCGTGGATGGTCATTGCGCCGAGGAATATCGCAGCAGTTGCACTCCCGGGAATGCCGAGTGTTAGCATCGGCACCAGAGAGGCTGCCGAAGACCCGTTATTGGCGGCCTCGGGAGCAATTACCCCTTCAACAATGCCCGTTCCGAATAATTCAGGATTTTTCGACGTTCGTTTGGCTTCGCTGTATGCGATGATGGATGAGATAACACCGCCGGCTCCCGGCAAAACACCGATGATAACACCCATTACACCTGTTTTTGCCAGCAGTGGCGCAGTTCGGCGGATCTCCTCTTTTGTTAACCCCTCATCGATCAACTCAGCCCCCTCGATCATCTTTACGGAACCCCGCCTTTTTACGATGGACAGTATCTCCGGTAAGGAAAACAGACCGATGAGGGCGGGGATCAGCTGTACCCCGTCAAAGAGGTCTGCCTGGCCCAAGGTAAATCGGGGATACCCCGTCATGGGATCCAACCCGATGGTTCCCACCAGCAACCCGAAAATACCGCTGATCAGCCCCTTGACAAGATTCGAGGCCTCAAGGGTCGATATAATCGTCAATCCGCAAAGGGCCAGCGCAAAGTACTCCGTAGGGCCAAATTTTAATGCCACGATCGCCAGAGCAGGGGCAAAAAACATCAGGGCAAAGGCGCTCATCACCCCCCCCACAAAGGATGCCCAAATGGAGGCTTGAAGCGCTTTCTGGCTTTGTCCCTTTTTGGTCATTTCATTGCCGTCGATCATAGTCATCACGGCAGCCGCCGTCCCGGGCACTCGAAACAGGATCGCCGAAATGGACCCTCCATAAACGGCCCCGCAAAAAATCCCCACCAGCATCAGCAAACCTTGGGACGGCTGCATAATAAAGGTCAGCGGGACTAAAAGAGCCACACCCATTGTGGCGGAGAGCCCGGGGATTGCCCCCACGATGATTCCGAACAGGATGCCGAGGGCTGTGGTGAGAATCACAAACGGATGGAAGGCAACAATAAATCCCGCGGAGATGCCATGAAGCATAAGGTCCTCTCAATGATTAGCGTTCAAATTTTATTGTACTCCGAATGGTTAAATTATCAGTCCCTTAGTAATTATCTTTGCGCATTTTGCGGCAAAGAACGCATAGAGTGTTCCAGTTCGATTCCGGCTTGTCCTGGGTAAGGGTACCCGCTCCTTTAAAAAAAGGCCGGCAGGATAACCCCTTCAGGGAATATGATCAGAAAAATCTTTTCAAACACAAGAAAAACGACGGCCGTGATACAGATCGTCGTCGTTAGAATTGTAGATTTTTTCCGATACCCGAGCAGCGAAAACTGCACTAGCAGAAATAGAAACGTGGTAATCAGGAAGCCAAGGTATTCTAAAAGGATGATGTAAGCCACCAGGGAGACGAGAATCAAAATCTGTCGAGCCTTGGGAGAAACCAATCCGAAACCGACCCCATCCGGTGCTTCGATGGTTTCTTTCTCCGGAGCCTCCTTATGCGCAACGTTTCGGGTTCTCCATTCTTGAAAAAGAAGGATAAAGGAGAGCAAAAACAAAGATGCGACAAGCAATTTGGGGAACCGGGCGGCAATGGCCGGAAATGTTGTCGTCTCCCAATATATCAGACCGGTGAAACCGATCAAAACAACTGGTACAAAGAACCGTTCAGCGCGAGACATCATGCTCCTCCGAAATGCAATAAATCGAGTCCGAAAAAATAACTGTGACCCTTTAACTGTCGTGAGATTGCATAAAAATTGGGTATTGGAACGTTCCGGGTCATCGGGTTCAGGGTTCAGCGTTCAGGATTAATCAGTCCACGATGTTTTTTCTATATCGTTCGATGCCATTTGGTAAAAAAACAGCACAATCAACCTCTGAACCCTGAACCCGCACTCAACTATTTGCTTTTGGATTTAATGGTTTGAACGATCTTTGTGATTTTCTCATGATCCTGAGCCATAATCTCCCCGAATTCTGCTGCATTATGGTACACATAGGGCACCTTGGCCTTTTCAAAATCAGCCTTGAGTGCCGGATCCTGGATGGTCTTGTCAAATGCCTCCACAATCTTGCTCTTGACATCACCCGGAAGTCCGTTGGGAGTCAGAATGCCTCGCCAGACCCCCATTACGACATCATATCCCAACTCTTTCATCGTCGGCACATCAGGAAAGTTGGGCATTCTTTTTTCGGACATAAATGTCAAAACCCGAAGTTTGCCCATTTTAAAATGATCATAGACCTCGTCCTGGTAGGCCGTTGTACACATGGTGTGTCCCCCGAGCACAGAGGCCATCGCTTTGGCGCCTCCCTTGAATTGAACTCTCCGGAAGCTGATTCCCGTCGCCAATTCAAACGCGGCCCGTGCAAGGTCCAGCGATGACCAGTGGCCTCCCAATCCGATGGGAACTTCATTTGGATGGGCCTTCATGTAGGCGATGAATTCCTTCCAGGGTTTGTCGATGGGGCTTCCGGTTTTCACTGTAAAAGTATTGTTGTCGTATGAACACATGACGATGGGGGTAAAATCCTTGTATGTATACTTCACTCCGTCCAAAAGCATATGATGCTGGATCAAGGGAGTGGCGCCCATGCCCAGTGTATAGCCATCCGGTTTAGCCTGGGAGATGGCCGTAAAGCCGATTGAGCCACTTGCTCCGGTCCGATTGACTACCACCACTTTTTGTCCCAAGTATTTACCGGCATGCTTTGCAATGATCCGCGCCGTCCGATCCAAACTGCCACCGGGTGAATAGGGTACGATGATTTGCACCGTTTTGGTGGGATAACCCGCGGCCGGCACGGCGGTTGAAACCCCAAAAACCGATAAAATGACAAGACAGGAAATCCATACACTCATTCTTTTATTCATGATTGTTCTCCTTTCTTATAGAGGGTTTTTTGTTTCAGCCGGCAAAGGACAATGTCCTTGGACCGACCGGTAAAAGGGTTTATTCCGGATTGATGCTCTTCAGTATGCCGTTTTCACCTCCTTAATCGTATCCCGCAATTGATCACGAAATTTGGGGTGAGCAATTTCTACCAGGGACCGTGCGCGCTGGCCCAAGGTTCGGCCGCGCAAGTCTGCCGTTCCAAATTCAGTAATCACGTAATGGATATCCGAACGGGGTGTGGTGACCGCGGTTCCGGACCCCAGTGCGGCAACAATGCGAGAAAACTTCCCCTTCCCCGCTGTAGACGTCAGTGCCAGTATCGATTTCCCTCCCGACGACCGGGATGCACCCTGAATAAAATTTTGGGAGCCCCCGACACCACTTATTTGCCTCCCGCGTACCATCTCTGCATTGACCTGTCCCGTCAGATCGATTTCAACGGCAGAGAGCAATGTAATGAAATTGTCAATTTTTCCGATACGGCACGGATCATGCGTATATGATACCGGACAAATCGCCACTGCCGGATTTCGATGAATGAAGCGATAGATGCCGTCATTGGTACCCAGGGCCATTGAAGAAACAGAAACACCCGTATCAAAGGGTTTGAACCTGTTTGAAATGACACCGGCTTCTATCATTTCTGCGGCTGTATCTCCGATCTGGCCGGAATGGATTCCCAGATCATGATGATTCCGGAGAAGTGATAGAACCGCGTCCGGCACGGAACCGATCCCGATCTGAAGTGTCGCGCCGTTGGGAATTAATTTTGCAACCTGCTCTGCAATTGTCTTGGCATCATCGTTTATTTGTGCGGAAGGAAGTTCAATCAGCGGTCGAGATACTTCAACCGCGGCCGTCAGCCGGGAGATATGTATCTTCGTATCACCGAATACGTAGGGCATACGGTCGTTAATCTCTGCAAGGATGACTCTGGCATTTTCCACGATGGGTTTCGTAAAACTGGTGGCAATGCTGAAACTGCAATAGCCGTCGGCATCGGGGGATGAGAGTTGAATCATGGCCACATCTATGGGTAACGGGCCGTTGGGTTGACACAAACGGGGTATTTCAGAAAGATGGACGGGGATATAATCACAAAAGCCCGCCCCCAGGGCATATTTGACGGCAGGTCCCACGTGAAAGGTGGTAATCCGAAAATGATCATCCATACCGGGCTGGGCATAAGGGCATAAACGGTCTCGATAAAATCCCTGGACGACTTCAACTTTTTCGAGTCGACTCCGTTGGTCCATCAATGCCCCGATCAAAGAAAGGGGCTCGGCACAGTTTGTTTCAATAAAAATCCTCTGGGTGGAGTGTACCCCACGAACCGCCTCTTCGGGGCTTTTCAGGATGGAATGGAACCTGTCACGCCAGGATCCTTTTGGATGCTCGACCATTTAACGTCCTTTTGATCAAAAAAGGAATTATCGATTTACGGCTTTCATCCCAAGGCGAAATGCCTCAAGATTCGTATCGATGGTCTTTGGGGGAACTTTTTCTTTCAATGTTTTCTCTATGCTTTCAATTGAAACCATGTCGGTCAGTGCCACTAAGGCACCCAGCATGACCATATTGGCGGTCTGGATCTGTCCGAGGGTGTTGTCGGCGATTTCCGTCGCCTTTATTCCAACCACTCGACAGGAGACATCCGGTTTATTCGGAACCATGGTCGTATCCAGTAGAATGAGACCCTCGGGTTTGACCTCATTTACAAACACATCGACTGCTTCAGGGCTCATGGCGACCAGAATATCCGCACACAGCACCTGAGGGAAATCGATCTCTTCATTGTTTTCCGCAATCAACACCTCGCATCTACTGGCGCCCCCCCGAACCTGGCCGCCATAAGCGGTGTTTCTGGCAACGTTTCGGCCCTCGTATACGGCTATCGCTTCCGCAAGAATGTTGCCGGCCAGTAGAATTCCCTGTCCCCCGGTACCGGCAAAACGTATCTCTTTCATTGCTTACAATCTCCTTAAAACCGTACCCGTTTCTTAAAATTCAGATCAGCGGATACGCTGAATCAATTTCCTGCAGATTCATTCACATCACACGGATGAAAGACCGGCCCTGGCCTTTTGACGTATCTTCTCGTACTCATCGGTGCATTCAGGTTCATTTTTTTCCGCAAAAATACCGGTAATGATTTTCCCCTCAATATCAGCAGGCCGCATCCGGTTTGCTTTGGACAAAGAAATTGAATTTTCGCGAATCCATTTGATCATCTCGCTGCCGCTGGTTCCGGCTTTCTCGGGGTTTCGTCGACCGTAGCTGGTGGGACACGGGGTAATCGCCTCAACCAGTGAAAAACCTTTGTGAAGAATCGCCTTTTGAAGAATGTCGATAAGACGAACCACCCCATAAACCGTTCCCCGAGCCACAAACGTCGCACCGGCTGCCTCCCCCAGTCTGCACAGATCAAAAGGCCGCTCCGGCATCCCATAGGGAGCCGTTGAGGCTCGGTCCTGGTAAAAGGTGGTGGGTCCATATTGACCGCCTGTGCGTCCGAAAATGAAATTATTGGATACAATGGTCGTTATATCGATGTTTCGCCTTGCGGCATGAATGAAATGATTTCCACCGATGGCCGCAAGATCCCCATCCCCTTGAATCGTAATAACGGTCAGGTCGGGTCTCGCCATCTTCAACCCAGTGGCGTATCCCGGTGCACGCCCGTGAAGGACGTGGAGTTCATTAAACCGAAAATATCGGGGAATAAATCCGTTACAGCCGATACCGGTGACAAACGCAAATTTATCCGGATCAATACCGGTCCCATCCATGGCCCGAACCAGGGCCTGGGCGACAATCCCGCATCCGCAACCCGGGCACCAAGCGGTGGGCAAATTGTCTGTTGTTAAATATTTATCCAGCATCTCTCGGTGAGCCTTGAGCCTTGCCATTACGCAACCTCCTTGATCTTTTCCAGTATCCGGTCCGGCAGGATGGCTTCGCCACTGACCTGATTCACCGGATGGATCCCGCACCGGCTCCGGCTCCAACGCTCCACCTCCACAAGCATTTGCCCGAGGTTCATCTCCGGCACAACCATATGGTCAACGGATTCGGAAAGCTCGGATATCTCCTGCTCAGGAAAGGGCCATACCGTCCGGGGTCTGAAAAGCCCGACCCGGATACCCTCGGCCCTTGCCATTCGAATCGCCTTCTTTACAGAACGGGTGGTGGATCCCCAGGTCACAACCGCAACACGGGCATCTTCCAACATGACCCGCTCAATATCTGTATACTCCGCTTTGCGGGATAGGACCTTGTCCCGCCAATGAGTAATGAGTGATTCAAATATTTCGGGATCCCGTGTATAGCCGCCGGCTTTTGTATGCATATTCCCGATGATTTTTGACCGGTAGGGACCCCCGAAGTCGGCCATGGCCGGAATATCGGTGCCTTCGGCATCAAAGGTAAGATAGTCTTCGGGGTCGACCTCAGGCTTGGGTCGGGTGATAATTTCTAAAGGAGGGTCCAAAACAACCCGCTCGCTTAGATGTCCCAAAAAAGTGTCCAACAAAAGTATCACCGGGATTCTAAACCGTTCCGATAGATTGACGGCCCGGATGGTCAAATCATAGCATTCCTGAACCGACGCGGGGGCCATGGTGATCAGCGTATAATCGCCGTGGGACCCCCATCGTGCCTGCATCAGATCCTGTTGCGCCATGGTGACGGAGCCGATGCCGGGTCCGGTGCGCTGAACGTTTACAATGACACAGGGCACCTCTGTTGCGATGGCAAAACCGAGGGTTTCGTTTTTCAACGAAATACCCGGCCCGCTGGTGGCATCCATGGCTTTCACCCCGCCCACCGATGCACCGATGACTGCGGATAGGCTTGCGATCTCATCCTCCATCTGCAGATAGGTACCGCCTTCTTGGGGCATCCGGTAAGACATCCGTTCGGCGATTTCAGTGGCAGGCGTGATGGGATAGCCTGCAAAAAACCGAACCCCGGCAGCGATGGCGCCTTCAACAACGGCCTCGTTTCCCTCTATGAACCGCACGTTTCTGTTATCCACGGTTAGGACTCCTCCACTTCATCGACAATAATGGCAAACTCGGGGCAGTATACTTCGCACATCCGACAAACCCGGCAGTTTTTTTGTTTGACAGGGACAGGGCGGCCGATTTCGTGACGTTCAAAAACCTTTTCCGCACAAAACTCCACACAAATACCGCATCGTTTGCACCATTTTTCATTAATTGTAACTTTGCCATGCCGCACAGGGGCAGGCTTTTTGGGAATCGTCACCATGTCGCTCCTTTTTTCGCGCCTACCATTTCTCCATGGAAAGTATCTGATTGAGTTCCTCAAGGGAAGCGCCATTCCGAATAGCCCGGCTTAATTCATGTTCTTTTGCGGTGGCCTCTTCAGCCGACATCAAAACCGTTTCAATATGCGAGCAGGGAACCGCCACGACCCCGCTGGTATCGGCAAGAATCAAATCGCCGGGAAGTACCTGCACACCGGCAATGACTACGGGACCGTTTATCTCCAGGGTTTCGAAACGATACTTTCCGGTGATGGGCGTCACCCCCCGGGCCCAGGTCGGGTAATCGAACCGTCGGATGGCATCCACATCTCTCACGCCGCAATCGAATATGGTACCTGCAAAGCCCATGGTTGTTGAGAAAAGGGCTGCAAGGGACCCGCCGCTTGACACGTCAGCCCGCCCGCCGCCGTCGTAAACCAGCACATCCCCGGGCATGGCAACCTCTCTGACGTCCCGCATGCCCAGTCGAACCGGATCCTTGTCCTGAACCATCCGGCTGACATCCTTTCGCTCCGGGCCGTGCCGGGCAGTGGTCGCCGGCCCGACAATCCTTTTCCCCGGAATAACGGGTTGGAGGACGGATCCGGGAATCCCTCCCCGAATGCCCATTTGGTCCAATATATCCGACACCGTAGACGTTAGGTCGTCGATGTTGAGATACCGTTCGATGACTTCAGGTGCTGGCCTCGGAAAATCCCAAGGCTTTATCCGATCTTCGGCCACCGCACCTGTAAATTCAATTTTCTTTTTAGATCTTTTTCCATTTGAATGGACGGTTTTCATTGGGTCCTCTTTAATAAACACCTTCCAGGAAAAGACGGGTGAACGAAATTTTAAAATTATTAAGACGGGTGATGATAATGGCGACACCCCGTTTCAAAACCTCGCACACCCGTCGAAACAAATTACAGTTTGCCGAGTGAGATGATCCGCCTACTTTAACAGCCCGATTTCCTTGTAATATCTTTTGGCGCCGTCATGCAGGTCGTTCAAATTCCCAACTTGAGGAATAAATTTCCATCGTTTGAATGCCTTATGCCCTTGACCCAATTTTTCCTGATTCTCATGAACGGTTTTGACAATTTGATAAACGAGGTCGGGGGAAAAATCTTTCTCGGCACATACCACGGATGCCACAGAGACAACCTGTACGTCTTTATCCACACCCTTATAAGTACCCCCGGGTATGGTTTCTTGAATGAAAAACGGATGCGCTTTTACCAGTGCGTCTTGTACTTCCGTTGAAAGGCCGATCAAGTCGACATCATGGGTTGTTGAGATATCCATCACCGAAGAAGTCGGCATCCCCGCATATATCATCGCCGCATCGATTCTGCCGTCCTTTAACGCCTTTACCGCCTCGCTGTAAGATTGATACACCCATTTTCTTTCCATCTTTTCGATCTCTTTGTCGGTAGATCCGTATGCCTTAAAAATGGCCTTGGCATACATCCTCAAATTGCTGGTGGGTGAACCTGTTGCGATCCGTTTGCCCTTTAAATCCATTCTGTCTTTGATACCCGATTTTTTCAGAACCACCAGATGCCCCGTACCCGGATGCACATAGAACATGGTGCGGAAATTGGTGATTTTTTTCTGGAAATAAGGCTTTTCACCGTTCAACGCCCGATACGCCGCAAGCCCGTTTACAAACAACAATTCAACCTTCTTTGCGTCGACAAGTTTTAAATTTTCTGCAGAACCGGATGTAACCTCCGCGGTGATGTCCATTCCGGAAATATTTTTGTTGCATACATCTGCAATCATGCCGCCGGTCGGATACCATGTGCCGCCGGTACCGCCCGTTGCAAGAGAAACCTTCTTGTCCGCTGCAACCGCTGTCGCCCCGCCGAATCCCACCGTGAAAAACAAACCCAGTATAAGCGATAGACCCATCAAGACAATTTTCTTTTTCAGTGTTGTTCCCATCATGGTACGCCTCCTTGTTGATATAATAATTATTTCACCATAAGAAATCACACCTAACCTTGAAACGCTTTTACTATTTTACCTCCTTTTAATATAGTGATCGGTACGATAGCGCTCGGGTTAACACAAATGCATGAAACGTAATGTCCAATCTAGCCCGTTGGCCGGGGGTTTTTCCAATCTCTTTGCATCATGACAATCACTGCCAACAGGGCGGTTCCGACGATATAGGTCATCAGGTTCGGCCAAAGGAACAATAGAGCGGCCACATATAGGCAGATCGTCTCTGTGGTAGTGGTTTTTCTGAGAAAATAATTGGCCAGTGCAGCTTCCAGGCATATCAGAGAAAGTGCTACCATAATCCCGACACCCACGACTACTTTCATATCGTCTGAAAGAATGGGAGTGTAAGCTAAAACCAGCGGCATGATATAAAATGCTTTCCCGATCCGGGTGGCATACAGGGCTGTCTTTATGGTATTAGCGCCGGCGATTCCCGCACCGGTGTACGCCGCAAGTGCGATGGGTGGTGTTAAATTTGAATAGCAGGCACACCAGAGAATCACCAGGTGAGCCGTTACCTGGTCCAGCCCCAGGCTAATCAAGGCAGGGGCAGCCAAAATGGCTAAAATGATATAATCGGCGGTGATAATCATACTCATGCTCAAGATAAGACCGGCGGCCATGGCCAGCAAAATGGCGTAAAACAATTTTCCTGCGGCCAACTCCATTACCAGACTCGAAAACTTGAGCCCCACACCCGTTAATGACACAATACCCACAATAATTCCAGCACATGCGCAAGCTGCTGTAATGGGGATACAATTTCGGGCGCCCTTCTCAAGTGCTGTCAGGATATCTTTTACGCCCATCCGTGTCGACTTTCTCAACATGCCGGCTGCGATAACGGATGTGAATCCGCCGATGGCTGCATAGGCAGGACTATATTTCATAATGAGTACATATAAGAGAATAAGAAAACCCAGGATGAAATGCCCCCCGCTGAAAAGGGTCTTTTTAAAATCCGGTAGTTCTTCCGACGATAACCCCATAATGCCTTTGTCGCATGCTTCAAAGTGGACAAACGCATAAATGCTGATAAAATATATCAGAGCGGGAACCACGGAGATTTTAACAATATGAAGATACGGCACGCCGGTAAATTGGCACAACAAGAATATCGCAGATCCCATAATCGGCGGCATGATATACCCCCCGCTGGATGCTGCGGATTCGATTGCACCGGCGACATGAGGTTTATATCCGACTTTTTTCATCATTGGAATGGTAAACGTGCCGGTGGTTGCAACGTTTGCAACGGCACTGCCGCTGATGCTCCCCATGAATGCACTGGCAATAACGGCTGTTTTCGCAGGGCCGCCTCTCATTTTGCCGGTCATGGAATAGGCCATATTGATATAGAATTCCCCGCCGCCGGATTTCTCAAGGATCGCTCCAAATAGAATAAATAATAAAACAAAACTGGCAATGACCCCGATCGGCAAACCGAAGATACCATCTGTAAAGCAATAGAGATGGCTCACGATCCTTTGAAATGAATATCCGCGGTGGGATAATGTCCCCGGCAGATAATTCCCCCAAAACCCATAGGCCAGGAAAAACAGCGTAACCCCAACCATGGGCCACCCGATGGTCCTCCGCGATATCTCCAGTATTAAGAGGACCGCAATGGAGCCCAGTACAATATCCCAGGAAGTCGGGCTGCCCAATCGAAATCCGAGTTCGTATTCATTGATGATAATGTAAAATCCCACGACCAGGGCCAATCCGATACAGATGTAATCCAAAACATTCGGAAGATGGTCTTTCCGGTCAATCCTTTTTGAGAAAGGATATGTCAAAAAAATCAATACCGTTGCAAACATCAGATGAAAGCTTCGCAATTTTAAAGTGGTGGTAAATCCGAGTGTCGCATAATAGATATGATAGAGCGACATGCCGATGGCAATAACGGAGACTGAACAAATGAGTATTTTCTGTTTATTGTGTTGAATGGATTCGAGCATTTACCCCTCTATTATGACCATTAAAAATAAACTCAATTCAGGTAATCGGCAGCATTCCTTAGCTTAAGATCACTTCTGCGCACTTTAGTCACTCGTTCAGATATATTTAGTCGCTGCCAAAAAGAGACATCAACTCATCGACCGTTTTGAGGGTATCCAGCGTAAAAACGCCTTCTATCATTTGTACGATCTGATCCTCGTTGTATTTCTGAACGGCAAGGGGCGCACATTTTTTAAACTTATCGATAATTTCTTCACGAAGCATGGGATTTAATGGATGCCCCTTGAATTCATTCACGTGGGCAGCGTATCGGCGGCCGTCTTTTGTAAATGCCTCCACCGTTACCGGTCCCAGGGAACCCGGGACAATGTCGTGATCGGCCACGACTTCAACCTTGGCGGCCATTTTCTGAAATATCGGGCTTCGGATGGTCCTTTCCTCAAACACATCCAAAAACACATCTTTTTGAAGCAGTGCAGCACCCACCGTGTAAGGTATACTGAACTGTGCATCGACCTGGGGATTTCCACGAATCGCAAATGGTCTGCTGACATTATCAAAAAACTTATGTTTGGCGATGTGCACCGTCACCTTGCTCACATCGTCAGCCGCGATCGAGTGGTTCCGAGCAATCTCAAGGGCGGCTTCGATGGCACCGTGTGTGTGCCGACACGACGGGTATGGTTTAAAAGAAAGATTCATACCCTCATACCGTTTTCCCAGATCGGTCATGAGTTCATTGCGGTCAAAGGGGCCGCCCCAGTAAAGATTGAACATGCCGTATGGGCCTTCCAAAAAGTTAACCGCGCCCGAAATGCCTCTTTGGGCCAAAAGGGCGGAAAATACACCGCCTTGGGCTGCCATGGCCGGCTGCATCCGTTTTACCAGTGCAGAATCCGCTACGCATTGTTTATTGCCGCCGATTCTGCTGTAAACAATTCCCATGGCATCGCGCACACCATCGGCATCCAGGCCCAATGCCCGTGCCGCCCCAGCCGCTGCTCCAAATGCACCGCATACCGTTGTGCGGAGGAATCCCGGGCGTGTTTTTTCGAATCCTTCACCGAAGGTGACCGCAAGCGCCATGCGGCAGGCCAGGTCGACACCCAGCGCACAGGCGGCAATAATCTCACGGCCACTGACATTCCCCCGCCGTTCTGAAACCGCCAGGACAGCCGGCATAACATTGATAAAGGCGTGGATAACACCCCGGTCATGGGTGTCGTCAAAGTCCCGGGCATGACACATGGTGCTGTTGGCAAACGCAGCATATGGAGATGAAATCTTTCCTCCGTGAAACATCACGGTACTCTCCGGCTTCCCGCCAAGCTCCAGTGTCAATTCGACAGCCTCTTTAACTCCGGTTGCTTGACTGCCCGCTAAACCACAGGCAACGGTGTCTAAAATGGAGAGTTTGGTCATTTCCACCACAGGAGCCGGTATCGATTCATATGGTGTTTCTGCAATATATTCAGACAACCGATGTTCCAGAGCCATTAATTATCTCCTAATATTAACATCTTGAGACTAAATCTCCATCGCAAGATTATATCCGGCATGGATCGCATCGATGATCTTTGCCGGCGCTCTACAGTCTCCGATGACATGAGTGTCATATCCGCCGGCCCGAAGACTCCCGGACAAATCGTCTACCGGTTGATATCCCAAGGCAAGAACCACCGAGTCTGCAGGAATGGACAACAATTCGTGCTCATTGGTTAAATCCATCATGATTACGGCTGCCCTTCCGGAATAGATACCGGTCAATTTTGTGTTGGTAAAGATCTGAACGCCGAATTCCATGAATCGTTCCATCAGGGCCAGCAATTCAAGCGTATTGGCATGGACACCAATTTTTGGCCCCATCTCAATGAGTGATACCCGTTTTCCGTTTTTGGCCAATTCCAGGCTTGTCTCCATGCCGATAAGGCCGCCGCCAACGACCACAACGCGCTCACCTACCTGTTTTCTGCCGGCAATCACATCCTCGGCCAAAACCACATGATCACTATCGATACCCGGAATATCCGGCCGTTGAGGCTTCGCCCCGGTGGCAATGATCACCGTGTCGGGATTTTTATCTCTTACCGATCGCGCTGAAACGGTCATACCCGTGTGGTATTTGACACCCAGGATTTCAACCTGCCGGACCAAAAATCGGACTAAATTCCGGATATCCCGGTTGTGCGCAGTCTTGGCCGCCACGCACAATTGTCCGCCCAATTTTTCATCCCTCTCATAAAGTGTGACATGATGACCTCTGATGGCGGCAACCCGAGCAGCTTCCAGGCCCGCAGGACCGCCACCGACCACCATAATCCTCTTCGGGTTTCTCGCCGGCAGGATTTGAGCATCCGACTCACGGCCCGCAGCGGCATTGACTGCACATGAAACCTTTGGAAACTTCTTGATATCCCGTGCCGCACACCCGGTATTGCATCCGATGCAGCGACGAATGTCTAAAAAAAGTTCCGCCTGAGCCTTTTTGGGCAGTTCAGGATCGGCGAGCAGTGCCCGCCCCATAAGAATAAAATCAGCTTTTCCAGCGGCTAAAACTTTATCTGCCACAACCGGATCATTGTACCGGCCGACACTCATTACCGGGATATTGACCACTTCTTTAATTTTTGCCGAAAGATCCGCATAACACCCCGGCGGGAAGAAGGTTCCGGGAATCATATACTGCCGGGTTTCCCGTATGCCCACAGTAACATTGATTGCATCGGCTCCGGCTGCTTCAATAAGCCGGGCGCTCTGCATGGCCTGGTCGATATCGATTCCATCGACGACCTTATCCATTCCATTGATTCGGATGTTGACAGGAAAATCCGATCCCACAACCGCTTTAATTTTTCGAATGACGTCACATAAAAATCGGGATCTATTTTCGATGGAACCGCCGTATTCGTCTTTTCGTTTGTTAAAAAAGGGGGAAAGAAAGGAATGCAGCAGGTAGCCGTGGCCCGCGTGAATATCCACAAGATCGTATCCTGCTTTCCGTGCACGCAATGCGGCAAGCGCATAGGCCTCGGTGATATCTTCTATTTCCGCAGCGGTAAGTGCATGGGGGACGGCACCCGAGGTGACAAATTGAATCGCAGAAGGCCCCACACAACGGGTGGCGCGTCCGGCGCCGAATGCTTTTGTTGATAATCGGATACCTGCATGCAGAAGCTGGCAGCTGATAAGCGCACCATATTTGTGTACCGATTCTGTCAGCAAACGATGGCTTTCAATCAATGAATCATCGTAAAGCCCCGTTTGATTGGGTCGATAATGGGAATCGGATGTAAAATAAACCGCGCCGACAATTAACATGCCCGCACCGCCACGGGCACGCTCCGTGTAATACTGAATGGAAGCATCGCTGATACTTCCATCCTCGTTTGATAAACGATCAAGCATCGGGGCAAATACAATCCGATTCTTTAATGTGACGGCGCCCACCGTTCCGGGTGTAAAAAGGTGCTTGAGAGCTGACACGGATTCTGTCCTCCATGATACGCGATAGCGCTTATTTCATAAGCGGCGCTTGTCCCTTAAAAGCGCCGGGTCATCTTATTTCGCCTCTAGCCGCGGATACTCCTCCTTGATCCATATGTCTAGGTCTTTGATATGTTTTATACTATCCATGTACTTTTGTCGTCCTTGGGTATGGGTCAAATAATCGAGAACCGTATGTTTGAGTTGATCGATAATCCCGATATTAAATTTAGCGGGAAGTTCATCGACGCCCATTTCAGAAAAACCATACGGAGGCCCTGCTGCGCCGGCGTCTGCGGTCAGCCGCAATACACGCTCCTCGGTTTCTCCGTCATGCATGAGCTCATGGCGCCCGAGAAGAAGGGAGAGTGCAGCCTCGATGCCGTATGCCGCCCAATTTGAAATAAAGCCGACGACGAGTACATCTGCTTTAGTGGTTGCGGCACAGCCGGCGCCGCACCCGTCGAAGCATTCTGCACCGGTTGCAAGATACTTTCGTACCTCATCGTGCACATTGCCCATTCCGATTTCATTGCCGCCATCCCCGCAGGCGATCGTTAAGATACCTCGTTTCCGCGCCTCTTCAATCATCAGGTGATATTTGCCGTTGATGGGGGTTAAATCGCGACCCGGCAGTGAGTGATTTAGACCGGCTGCATTGGGGGAGGATTTTTCAATTGCGATAACCGCCGCGGGGTTGAGATCATCCAATGTCCGGCGCACAATTTCCAGGCTCTTTGCTTCATCCATAAGCGGTGACAGCGGCGCATCCACATAGACATGGCGTAGTATTTTCCGGACTCTTTCGAGGTCGTCGCCGATGCGGAAGCCGGCCCCCCTAAACGACGCCTTGATAATATCAAGATGGCCGGATTCTGAAAAAACAACGGGGGTGGCCGACAAACCGAAGTTGATGGCCCGCGCCAGTCCTGCACATCCGGGAGGTCCGTCGTTTTCTCCGATCATAAACATGGGGAGATACCAACCGGTTAAAAAGATAACCACATCGCCCGGTTTGACCCGATCGACGATACCTTTTGCCGCCTGATAGGTTAACGGATCACCTGTGGCAGACTTCTTTCTTGCAGCTTCATAGAGCAGATGAATCAATGGATACGCTGTGCGTTTGAAAAATTTTGCCCCGATGGGAGCACAGACCAACCGATCAATGCCGTCTGCGGCAAATTTGATATCTTTCTCAGAAAGTTCCACGTATACCTCCTTATGTATGTTTCAAAAAAATTCCCGAAAACCGTTCTCCTTATCCTTATGGATAGGGAGTAGAAAGCAGCGTGTTACCGAATTGTATAAAGCGTGTTTTCACTTGCAGGCCCTGACTTGGAAGATAACTGAGTATTCAGCCTGCATCCCCTATCCGAAAATGGGTTTGAACAAATCCGGCCAATGCGTTGGGTGTTATTTTTGAGATAGGTGAATATTTTTTTTCTCCAGTCGACTAAATACTGATATAGTTAACTATTCTCTGTGTCAAGAAAATTTTTTAACCCAGCTCTGAGCGATGGAACCCAGTCAACTTAATAAATATTCCTTTTTATATTAAATAGTTAACAACACACAGGGTCGGTATGATTGCTAATATTCATATTATTTCCACTTGACAGATTCAGCTAAGATGATAAACCAATTTAGTCGACTGTCGATCAGATACAAAATATGGCTCTCAGCACACATCACATGGTTGTACTCATTTTCAATTCCAAATATGGCGTATCTGTCAACTCAAATGCAAGGAGGTTCAGCTTATGGCTATTGATTACAAGAAAGCAAAATTTCTTTGGATGAACGGCAAAATAATTCCGTTTGAGGATGCCGTTGTTCATCTGATGTCCCCCGTTGCCCGCTATGGCACCAATGTATTTGAAGGGATCCGGGTCTATTGGAATCAGGATGAGAAGCAATTATACGCATTCCGGTTAAGGGAGCATTATCAGAGACTCCTTGAATCTGCAAAAATAATGCAACTGAATACGGATACAACCGTTGAAATTTGCGAAAATGTTTTTTTGGAACTTGTCCGTAGAAACGAATTTAAAGAGGATCTCCATGCGCGTCATACGATTTATGCAGATGGATTCGGCCCATTCAATGCTACCGAACCTGTCGGGATGTTTGCGGCTGCGTATCCGAGAGGTCGCGCTTTCGACTTTGAAAACGGTATCCACTGTGGGGTAAGCTCATGGAAGCGGATCGATGATAATTCCGTTCCGCCCCGAATCAAGTGCGGGGCCAATTATCAAAACAGTCGCTTGGCCAGCCTGCAGGCAAAAAAAGACGGCTATGACCAGGCCATTATTTTGAATTCGAGCGGAAAGGTTGCGGAAGCTCCAGGAGCCTGTTTTTTTATGATTCGGCATGGAAAAATCGTGACACCGCCGGTGACCGCCGGCATTTTGGAAAGTATCACCCGGGATACGCTCATAGAGTTATTCAGAAAGGAACTAAACCTTCCGGTGGTTGAGCGGGAAGTCGATCGAACGGAGTTATATGTAGCCGAAGAAGCTTTTTTATGTGGCAGCGGTGCCGAGATTGCACCCATCGTTTCAGTCGACAGACTGTGTGTGGGCAATGGTAAACCGGGTCCTATCGTAGAACAGATGCGAACGCTTTTTTTTGATCTGGTCCGTGGGAAAAATAGAGCATACAAACACTGGTGCACACCGATTTATGAATAAGGCGATATAAACCGCATAGGGATGGAGCTTGTTATATATGAAAAAAATCGACGGTATTAGCCTGGAGGTCATCTGGAGTCGGTTGATTTCCATTGTTGATGAAATGGCCATCAATCTTAAACGGATGTCGTTTTCCACCATCGTCCGGGAGGCCAACGATTATGCTTGCGTGTTGTTTGATTGTCATGGAAACTCCATTGCATCAAACAGTATTGCCATTCCCTCTTTCATCGGAACGTTACCCCGGACCATCAAGTCGATTTTTGAGAAATTCCCTCCCGATTCCCTCCAGGAAGGCGATGTGATTGCGACAAACGATCCTTGGATCGGCTCCGGGCACTTGCCGGATATCTCGGTGATATCCCCCATTTTTCGAAAGGGTAGGCTCATCGGATTTAGCGGAAGTGTTGCCCATGCTTCAGACGTCGGCGGTCGGCTTTGGTCGGCAGATGCAAAGGAACTTTTTGAAGAGGGGATCCGTATTCCGATCATGAAATTGTATCGATCCGGCAAGCCGAATCAGGACCTGTTGGAACTTTTTTTAGCCAACGTCCGGGTCCCGGAACAAGTCAACGGCGATATCAACGCTCAAACCATGGCAAGTGAGGTGATGTCCGATCGGCTCAATGAGCTTCTCAATGAATACGATCTAGAAGACATGGAATCATTTTCCCGGGAAATTATTTTCCGTACCGAACAGGCGATGCGGAAGGAAATCACCCGGATACCCGACGGCACATACCGTCATACGGTTTGTGCCGATGGATTTGAATCCCCCGTTAAAATCGTCTGTGCATTAACGGTTGAAGGCGCCGATATTAGAATCGATTATGAAGGAACCTCCCCCCAAAGCCAACGGGGAATTAACGTGGTGCTAAATTACACATACTCCTTCAGTATGTATGCGATAAAGTGCGTTCTTCTGCCGGATATTCCTATCAATGAAGGCTGCTTTCGCCCTTGCACAGTGAGCGCGCCCGAGGGATCAATCCTCAACCCGCTATTTCCTGCGGCCGTAGGCGCCCGGCATGTGATCGGCCATTTTACGCCCTATGCCGTTTTGGGAGCCTTATCCCAGGTCGTCCCCGATCGTGTCATCGCCGAAGGCGGCACCAGCGGTTATCCTTATTTCGGGGGAACGGATAAGCATTCACGAAAATTTACCCAGTTCCTGCCAATGGCCGGAGGCTTCGGTGCCCACCACAACCGGGACGGAGAAAACTGCCTCTATTTTCCCAGCAACGCTTCCAATGTGCCCGTGGAAATCGTGGAGGCCATGTCCCCGCTGCAAATCATCCGCAAGGAATTTATCACGGATTCAGGCGGACCGGGGAAGTTTCGGGGAGGTTGTGGTCAGGAGTTTATCATCCGCGCAAATGACGATGTATTGCCCCTGACCATGTCTATGATTACCGAGCGAACCCGATTCCCTGCTAATGGGATTTTAGGCGGAAAACCGGGATGTACCCGTAAAACGATACTGAATGATAATGAAACGCCTCATCCGAAGTTACAGATCTCTTTTCCCCCGGGATCGAGCCTGGCCACCGTCGTTCCGGGCGGCGGTGGATATGGCAATCCACTTGAACGGGATCCTGCGCGGGTCGCTCAGGATGTGGAGCTGGGTTATGTTTCCATTAAAAAGGCCCGAGAAGATTACGGCGTGGTGTTGGATGAAATATCCGGGGAGGTGCTTTTGAAGGAAACAGTGGCATTGCGCAGGGAGGCGCATCATGGATAAGATGAAACAGACCACGGGCGGCACGCAGTTTCGGGTCGGTATCGATATCGGGGGAACCTTTACCGATCTTTACCTCGTACAGGAAGATAAAATTACCGCCAAGTTGAAAATCTTAACAACCCCGAACGACCCCTCTGAAGCATTTCTTCAAGGGCTTTATGAACTACTTCGTGAACAGTCCCTTTCCATGGAAGACTGCAAGGTCATTATCCATGGCACAACGCTGGTAACCAATACCATTATCGAACGCAAAGGTGCACGCACGGCCTTGATTACCACCGAAGGGTTCAGGGACATTCTCGAAATGCGCCGAGAAATGCGTTACAAAACCTATGATCTTGACATTGAAATTCCTCAACCTTTAGCGCCGAGAAATCTGCGATGGGGAATCATGGAGCGAATATCCGCCGATGGAACGATATTGACCCCACTTGAAACGTCCCAGGCGGAAAAACTATCGGAAATGCTCATCCGGCAGAAGATAGATGCGGTGGCAATCTGTTTTTTACATGCCTATCGCAACCCGATCCATGAACAAAAAATGCTCGAAATTATTCGGGGAAAAAACTCTCGGATCTCCATTTCCCTGTCTTCCGAAGTTGTACCGGCAATCCGCGAATATGAGAGAGCCTCCACCACAGTAGCCAACGCCTATGTTCAGCCGCTGGCAGCGCACTATATGCAGCGACTGGAAAATCGCCTTGCTGATACCGGGTTTCACGGTAAGCTCTTTATTATGATGTCCAACGGCGGGATTATGACACCGGAGACCGCATGTGAATACCCGGTTCGAATGCTGGAGTCCGGGCCTGCTGCCGGCGCACTTGGGGCGGCAAATTTTTCACGATGGGCCGGGGAAAACCGGGTGATGTCGTTTGACATGGGGGGGACAACCGCCAAAACTTCCTTAATCGATGACGGTGAACCGCTCATTGCAGCCGAGTTTGAAGCGGCAAGGGTGGGACGGTTTCATAGAGGCAGCGGGTTGCCCATCCAAATTCCAGCCATCGAGCTTATCGAAATCGGAGCCGGCGGCGGTAGCATCGCCCGTGTCGATGAACTGGGTCTTTTGAAAGTCGGACCAGAAAGCGCCGGAGCTGACCCCGGTCCCACCTGCTACGGCCGTGGCGGCAAAGATCCCACTGTAACGGATGCAGACCTGATTCTGGGGTATCTGAATTCCGATTATTTTTTGGGGGGCAAAATGCCGCTTGATGCAACTGCCGCAGCAGAGGCGATTACGGAAAAAATCGCAACGCCTTTGGGAATAGATCTGTTATCTGCGGCGTGGGGAATTCATGAAATCGTCTGTGAAAACATGGCCATCGCTTCTCGTATACATATCCTGGAACGGGGCCGGGATCCTCGTCAGTACGTGATGCTTGCCATGGGAGGTGCGGGCCCGGTCCATGCCATACGAATCGCTCAGAAACTAGGATGTGAACGCGTTTTATTTCCTGGGGCAGCCGGTGTCTTTTCTGCGTTGGGCCTTTTGGTTGCACCGCTTTCCTTTGACTATATTCACTCCCGGTATATGGTCCTTGACGATGCGGATACGGACCGGATTGCATTACTGTTTCAAGAGATGGAAGAAAAAGGAAGCAAAAAACTTCATGCCCTGGGAATCCCCCGGGTCAATGTAATGGTTCAGCGCTCTGCCGATATGCAATATCGTGGACAGGGACATCAAATTAAGGTATTGCTCCCAAACGGAAAAATAGACGACAACTGGGTTCAGGATGCCCGAAAGGCTTTTAATAAGGCATACCGTGCCATTTACAACCGAATATTGGAAAAAATTCCTGTTGAAGTCGTAAACTGGCGCTGTGTGGTATCGGCTTCGACTGAAGAAATACCGATGGAAACGGTTGGGGGCGACTCCATCGAAAAGGCGTTAAAAGGACACCGCCCGGTATTTTTCCCCGGCAATAAAGACAAGGTTTTAAGTCCGGTATACGAACGCTACGATCTTCCACCGGACACCCGGTTAGTAGGTCCGGCGGTTATTGAAGAGAAGGAATCCACGGCGGTGATTCATCCTGGGGATCTTTTCGAAATCGATAAAGGGGGAAGTCTAGTTGTCCGTGTTAAACCGCCTGGGGATAGGAAGTAACCGGATATCTGATCAAGAGACGATCATGAGGATAATAGAAAGAGAGGGTTCTTATGTTTGGTTGGAAAGGTAGAATCGGTCTTCTGGTCCCTTCCACAAACTTTACCGTGGAGGTGGAGTTCAGTCGGGCAGTTCCCGAAGGGATTACGGTCCACACCGCCCGTTGCATGCTCAAGGATGCCACAGATGAAAAAGATAAAGTAGCGGCGATCATTGAAATGGATAAGGATGTTGTGAGAGCCTCCAGAGCAGTCGCTTGCATCAAACCCAAAGTGATCGTATGGGCCTGCACAGCCGGAAGCTTCTTAAAAGGGATCGGCTATGACCATGAGATCATTAAAGAAATAGAAGCAGAAACCGGCATACCCGCAGTGACGACTTCCACGGCCGTGATAGACGCTCTCAGGGCCTTGAATATCAAAAAACTTGCAGTGGCAACACCCTATATCAAGGAGATAGACGAGAAGGAACAGAATTTTTTGGAAACATCGATTCCGGGTTTGGAAGTAAAGGCCATGAAGGGACTCGGAATCCTTTCGGCTTTTGAAAAGGGCAATCTTGAACCCTCATCCGCTTATATTGCAGCCCGGGAGGTCGATTCAGTGGATGCAGAGGCAATTTTTATAAGCTGTACCGCCTGGAGAACCTTTGAGATCATTGAATCCCTGGAAAAAGATACCGGAAAATTCGTTATTACGAGTAACCAGGCCACACTTTGGGCGACCTTGAAAACGATGGGCATCTCCGAGATTCCGGGTTACGGCCGATTGCTGGGGCAATTATAGGTGGTGATACCGGAGATCGACCTAAACCTAAATCAGAATTCGCAAATGACTAAAACCGTTACTGAATTGAGGAGGAAACAATGATTGAATTACAGCTCTTTGATCGTGCGCAGGTGGCGCTTCGCCACTGTGCCCTGATGAAATCCGGCGATCAGGTTTTATTGGTGAGTGACGGCACGTTGAGTCCGAGAATTTTAAACGCTTTCGCCACCGCAGCACATGCCAACGGGGCCAGACCGAGTATAGTGACCTATACCCCACAAGAATTTCTCCCAATGAAAAGGTTTTCCCTGTTTGCCGGCATGTCCCTGGATCCGACCCCTGCAGAACCCCCTGTTTCGGTTCGCGGCGCCCTTCGGGAAGCCGATGTCATCGTTCTTTTGACCTCTGACCTGACGCTATATTTCTCCCAGGCATTAAAGGAAGCTTTGGCGATGAACAAGCGGATGATCTCCTCGGTTTACATAACAGAAGAAAATATGCTCCGGCTGTTTCCCGAGACCGAACAAGAGATTATCGATCTGGACGAACTGACCCAGGGGGTGGGAAAGATTCTGAAACCGGAAGGAACCGTCCGCTTCACCTCATCCCAGGGAACCGATTTTGAATGTAAATTCGGACAATATGACCTAAAATGCAGCGGTGGCAGGATACGCAAAGCATCTCCCGGCATGGAGAAAAGGCTTCTTGCTGAATTTATTCCCGGAGGACAAGTGACCCGGGTCCCTGACGACGGGTCGGCCCAGGGAATTATCATCCTTGATCGAAGCATTGCTGGTCGTGAGTTCCGGGAACTTACCGAACCCATCCGGATTGAAATTGAAAACGGGTCTGCAAAAAATATTTCCGGCGGGTGGGAAGCACAGGATTTAAGATATTTTTTGGAAGAACTGGGGGGCGGGGACATGTACCACATAACAGAGGTGGGACTCGGTACCAATAGCCGATGCATCCAATGCGGCGTTGCCGCCCCCGCAGAGGATACACACAAGGCCGGTAGCGTAACCTTTGCCCTGGGCTGTGATGTGCACCTTGGCGGGTCCACGAAAGGACCGGCTCACATCGATTGTACGACCCACATGGGAAACCTCGTAGTCGGCGGCATCGATGTTGTCAAAGAGGGAAAAATTACCGTAAAATAGGATGGAAACTCTGCCAGATGAAAAGCAAGTCTCTTCTTTTCAGTAAAAATAGTAACCATTTTCTGCTTTCAGATAAAATCGAACAGCAAAATTTCAAATCCGACGTCCTCGGCATACAGGTGTCGAATATTTTAAAGGATGCCATATTTGAAAACATTCTTAAAGGTGGAGAGCAACTGGTTGAAGCTGATTTACAGCGACAATTCGGGATCAGCCGATCCCCCCTTCGGGAAGCGCTTCGAAATTTGGAGAAAGAGGGGTTTGTGGTTATCATTCCGCGGAAAGGTGCGTTCGTTAAACGCATTGAGCGGGAAGACATCCAAAACAATTATCCGGTTCGGGCGATACTTGAGGCATTTGCAGCCGAGTCGGCTTACAAAAATATGGGTGAAGATGATTTTGACGAAATGGAGCTTGCACTGCTCAATATGAAAAGAGCCGTGCGTCTGGGTGATACCAAAAGTTACTGGAAACATCATGTCGTGTTTCACGATATTTTTATCAATGCAACCGGAAATGACATTCTCATCAATATTTTGCGGAATTTAAGGATGCACAGCTTATGGTACAAATTTTCTTATCAAAATACCAAAAAAGAGCTGCAAAAATCCTTCAATGACCACCAGAAGATATTTCATCTCTTCAAGGAAAAAGATACGGATACCCTGGAGCTTAAAGAGCTTGTCCAAAGCCATATAGAAGCTGCTTTTATAAAATTCCTATCCTATCTTGAGGCCCATGAAAAGGGATCCGAAACTGAAGGCGGGTGAAACTGAAATCAGAAATCGCATGGAATATCGTTCATAATATCAGCAAGGAACGTATGAAAGATTCATTTTAAAGAAAGGAAAGGAAGAAGATAGGATGGATTTTCAACTGAGCATGGAACAACGGATTTTTAAAGACAGTGTACGAAAACTCGCCAAGGATAATTTTTCGGAAAAGGCGTTTACCTGGGACAAAGTCGGCAAGTACCCCTGGGAGAATGCTAAGATTTTAGCTAAAAACGAACTCACGGGGATCCGGATCCCCGAAGAAGACGGCGGCCAGGGGGCCACACTCATGGATGCGGTGGTGGCCATTATGGAAATCACAAAGGTCTGTCCGCATACCGCCGATGTCTTCCAGGCCGGAAATTTCGGGGCCATCCAGCAGATCGCGTTTTTGGGAAATGATTTTTTAAAAAAAGAGGTGCTGCCGAAACTCCTCGGCGGCGAGACTATCATCACCGCTGCCATGTCCGAACCCAACGCAGGGTCCGCAGTCACCGATCTTGAGACCACCGCACGATTTGACGGCGATGACGTGGTGATCAACGGAAGCAAGATCTTTAATTCAAATGGAAACCATGCCGGCTTCTTCTGCGTCTGGTGCCGGTTTGGTGAAGGGGTGGCATCTTCCGGGGCTGTGATCGTGCCGGACACCGCGCCCGGGTTTTCCAGGGGAAAAACCGAGCGGCACATGTCCGGAGAAGACCACATCGCGCTCTATTTTGACGACTGCCGGATTCCCAAAGAGTATGTGCTCATGTCCGATCAGGGGTTTCGGAAGCTGATGCAGGTGTTCAACGTAGAGCGGCTCGGCAATGCCAGCCGATCCCTGGCCGTGGCCGAGCTTGCTTACAGCATGGCGTTGAAACATGTCAAGGAACGTCACCAGTTTAATCGCCCCCTTTGTGAATTCCAGGGTATCCAGTGGAAGCTTGCGGACATGAAGCTTCGGATCGAACAGACCCGGTGGGTGTTGTTTAAAGCGGTGGTGGATGCCGACCGGGGGCTTCCCAGTGCGCTCGATTCCTCATTGGCCAAACTTTCATGCAACGAGACCTCGGAATATGTCTGCCGGGAGGCCATCCAGATACACGGCGGTTACGGAATCTCCACCGAGTATCCCCTGGCCTATCTGTATGCACGGGCCCGGGGGTGGATGGTGGCCGGCGGCACCGTCGAGATGTTGAGAAACCGGATCGCCGCAGAGGTCCTGGGCCGGCGTTTCAGCCAGCGCCCGCCGAAACCGGCAAAGAAGTAGTAGATGAAAAATGAACATCGAACGTTCAACGTCGAACATCGAATGAAAGAACACATGTAAAAGACTAAATGTTTCTTATTCGATCAAACCGGCCATTTTTCAGGCCAGCGGCGGTGCTGAACACTTAACCAGGAACCGATCAGTTTAGGAAAGAGAAGGCTAACATGGAAAACATAACGATATTCGGAGCCGGCACCATGGGTCGGGGGATTGCCCATGTGGCGGCTCTTGGCGGCTACAACGTGGTCTTGAGCGATGTATCGGATGATATTCTCCGACAGGCCCTTGAAGTTGCCCGAAAAAATATGGAGAAGGGCATCGAACGGGGAAAGGTTACCCGGCCCGATATGGATGCCGCCTTGGGGCGGATCGCATTGGTGACGGATCCGGCAGAGGCGGCAAAAGAGGCGGACCTTGTCATCGAGGCGATTATCGAGGAACTGGATGTTAAACTCGAACTGTTTCTAAATCTTGATAACATCTGTAAAGAGGATACCATTTTTGCAACAAACACCAGTGCCCTCAGCATCACCGAACTGGCCGCCGTCACCCGCAGGCCCGATCGATTTGTGGGGGCCCATTTTTTCAACCCGGTTCACATTATGCGGTTGATAGAGATCGTTAAGGGGCTCGAAACCTCCGATGACACGGTCCGGTGCTTGGCCGAGGTCATCGAACGGATGGGAAAGGAGTCGGTGATTGTCACCGACTCACCGGGGTTTGCAACCAGCCGTATCAATGTGATGATCGGCAACGAGGCGTTCTACATGCTCCAGGAGGGGGTGGCCTCTGCAGAAGATATCGATAAGGCCATAAAACTGGGGCTCAATCACCCCATGGGGCCGTTTGAACTGGTGGACCTGGTGGGTCTGGATATCCGGCTCAATGTGCTGAAAGATCTTCACAAGCGGTTGGGTGAAAAATTTCGACCGTGCCCCTTGCTGGAAAAGTATGTCAATGCCGGACGCCTCGGCAGGAAGGTCGGCCGCGGGGTTTATGAGTATGGAGATTAAGAAAGACGTTTTTTCATGCTGTTGAAAAATAGACTTGACTATATTTCATACACATGAAATATAGTCAACATGAGACCGCGCACCCTTTACAGAAATATCTGGCAGGCGCTTTCCAGCGAAAAATCGATGGTATTTGCTGCCGGCCCGCGTCAGAGCGGAAAAACGACGTTGGCGCATATGGTATCGGAAGCGCATACCAATCACCTCTATTTCAACTGGGATATCCCGAAAGATCGTGCGCGTCTGATCGAAAATCCATTCTTCTTTGAGGAAATTGAACGGAACGATAATTCGAAACCACTCATTGTCTTTGATGAAATACACAAATACAAAGACTGGAAGAATTATCTAAAAGGTGTCTATGATCGTTTTAATAAGGAGTTTTTGTTTCTGATCAGCGGCAGCGGGCGCCTGGACATTTATCAGAAGGGGGGAGATTCTTTAGCCGGACGCTACTATCTGTTCCATCTATGGCCGTTTACCTTAGCCGAATTATCTGAAATGCGTCGCGACATCGAAGATTTCAGAGCTAACCCGCTTGAAATTCCCACCGGGATAAACGCCGAAACGGAAGAGATCTGGTCTTTACTAGAAGCATTTAGTGGTTTTCCCGAACCCTATCTGATGGGCCGCAAGTCATCTTATCGCAGGTGGTCTAACACGTATTCCCATCAACTCATTCGGGAAGATATTCGTGATCTCACTGGTATCAGAGCAATTCATGACCTTGAAACCCTTTACCATTTGCTACCTTCAAAGGTGGGAAGCCCGTTGTCCATCCCATCCCTATCCGGCGATCTTAAAATTGCTTACAACACCATCCGCAGCTGGCTGGAAACGTTCGAACGCTTTTTCCTGGTCTTCAGTCTCACGCCTTGGACGCGAAAAATCACCCGTGCAATCCAAAAGGAACGCAAGGTCTATCTTTGGGATAGTCCCCGTATTGACGACCCTGCCGCCAGATTCGAAAACATGGTCGCCCTGGAGTTGTACCGTGCGGTCAGCATTTGGAATGATATGGGCTGGGGAAGATATAAACTTCATTTTATCAAGAATAAAGAACAGCAGGAGGTCGATTTCATCATCGCCGATGAAAATCGGCCATTGCTTTTAATCGAGACAAAGCTCGCGGAAACGAAGCCATCACCAGCGCTGCTAAAGTTCCAGGCGGCATTGGAGATTCCCGCCGTCCAGTTGACGAATACGGCCGGTGGTTATCATCTATTTTCCCGGGGCGCCCACAAAATACTGATCGCCCCTGCCTGGCAGTGGCTCGCAACGCTGCCGTAATTTTAAAAAGTATTAAAGCACAAGTTCTTGGCTGGTCGCTGACCGCCGAGTGTCAGCTATAGAAAGGAGAATTTAAATATGTCGATATGTGTCGCTGTTGTGGGAGCGGGTCGAATGGGTTCGGTGGTGGCAAAGCAGTTGCCGGAGAGTACAAAAAAAATTATCATCGATATCGATTTTATAAAGGCGGGGCAGCTGGCGGGAACCGTGGCGGGGACACCGTCGGACAGTTTGGAAAATGCATCATCTGCCGATCTTGTAGCGGTCGTGCTGCCCACCCCTGTGGTCAATGAAACTGTGGGGAGACTTTTGTGTATCGTAAAAGAAGGGGCCATCATCCTCAACATGGCCACAACGGCCCGAATCGATGCCGAGGTTACAAAAAAGAACCCGACCGTATCCGTTATCGACGCCAAAATTATCGGCCATGCCATGTCCATCTCCAGGGGGGAGCCGGGTATTGTGGTGGTCGATTGCAACGATAGGGGCCTGTTTGATTTTATAAAGGGCCAGCTGCCCGGTTTTCACAAGGTGGTCCAGGGTGAGTCGAGCCGGGTGGCAGAGATAAACAAGATCGGCTCCACCGAAGGGATCAAGGCAGCGGTCATGGTGCGCAAGCAGCTGGCGACCCTCGATGTCCCGGATGAATGGATCGATGTCGCCATCCGAACGGTGTGTGCCGGCACAATGAAATCATATACCGAAAACGACCTGGGACATTTTGCCATCGAGCTTGTCAAAAAACTGGAAAGCGAGGATGCTGCTTGAGCCGCGGCTCCGCCGTATCGACCATTCCGGAAAGGCTGTTTTCACATATATGAAGAATCATTAAAGTTTACAGTGGCTTATGCCGATATTGAATTGTATTGTGTCCGGGGCATCCAATTCTTAAGGCTATTGCACTTTGTATTTGCATATATTATAAATACCCTATAATAATATTCAGGTATGGATCTTGAGGATCGTGCAACCGTTCCATATCGTTTCCCCCAAACAAGAAATGGTGTGACAAATGCTCGAACTTGGCGTTGTAAAGGTCCTAGGAGTGGTTTTTACTCCTGAATTCAACATAACCAATGCACTCAAGATAGCTAATGTGGTATTTGGTCTGGCAGGAAAACGCCTGGACGGTGAACCAACCATGATGGCTATACCGCAAGATGCCCCAGCAGAGATACCTCGAATCATCTTGACATCATCTGACAAATTGCTGTCTGTTTCAATCTCTCCTGTTAGAACCAATTTTGAGTTTAAGGCACCACAGGAAGCAATTATCGATATGATTGATTATAAATCATATTACTCACAAATGGCTGAGTTTTTTTCGAAATACTCCGAGGCATTGGATTTGAAGGTGCAACGTATTGCGTATGTCACTGAAAGGTTGATTGTCAGGGATGATGCTATATCTTATGTTCTGAAACGTTTTTGCAGGGACAACCAGACACAGAAGGGAAGACCGTTTTACAACACTAAGAGATTTGAAATGCATTCCCTCAAGAATTACGAATGGGATGGGTTTCAAGTGAATTCCTGGGTGAGGATAAAGTGCTTCCCAATCGGAACTAAGGACCAAGAGAAAAAGCCTGCCCTATTGGTTGAGAATGACCTGAATACACTTTCCTATGACGATGATCCTGGCGCTGACTTTAGCGCCTCCGAAATTGGTAAGTACTTTGATGGTATCCCTGACCACGTAAATGAAATCCTGAATCTATACTTTTCAGAGGAGTAACTAAATGGCATTGGAGCTGCTACCGAAAGAAATCAGTGAATACGAGAAGTATGTTTCTGCAAAGAGATTTGTAACGGTTGAAAATCAGATAGACGAATACTACTCACCGTCGCCCACCTACCTGGATCATACCTGCATTTTGACAGCGTCGGCTATCGATGTTTCTGAAAACGTCACTCCTCAAGTTGTAACACTTGACTCTCTGTGTACTGCAATTGTTAGGTTTCCTGCAATTGGCTATGTGACTGTCAAAAATCTTTATGGTTCTACAGGGGGGGGGGTATGGTACGGAGACCACGAAGCAAGTGCCGATAGTTTTGAATTGAGGGTGACTTCACAGGGTCCTAATGACGAGAAATCGCAGGTATTAGACGAACTTTTGGAGATATATAAGGAACACTCTGTAGAGAACTGGGATGGTTACGATGCAGAACCAGTGTCTCAGAAGGCCTATCTGGAAGCGGAAAGATTCATCAACTTGTTACCACCTTCGTTGGATGCTCCGGAAATCATACCGGAGCCTAGTGGCGAGATCGCGTTTGAGTGGTATCGGGGGAAGCGCTTTATTTTTGTTGCCAGCCTAAGTGGGGATAGTACCATTTCTTTTGCTGGATTATATGGAAGAACAAGCAAAATCCACGGATCTGAGTACTTCGGCAATAGAATTCCTGAAACTGTGATTGGTTACATTCATCGGTTGCTTGAGGGGGCATAATCAGTTTGGATGAAACTGTTTCGGCTGACGAGAACATCACGCGTTTCATAAACCAAAAAGCATATTTCCGGTCGAATGGGACTGTTAGACACAACGCCTTCATGCCGAATCGTGATGGAGAGGTCTCTGTATACCGCATTTCAGAAATTGACGATTCGGAAGTATATGCAATCGGGACTAAATACTTTGCCGAGATTACAGGCAAGCCGTTGATGGGCAGAGCGGATATAATAGTTTCAGAGGTTTTTAAGCACGATTTGAGAATTCAGCCCCACCAAGATCCGCACCCTCGACATGCCAGCATTTGCGGATATCCAGACGAGAAGCCAGAGCAAAAACTTGTTGCTATAGAGCTTGCCGCCGAAGCACAGTTACACCTTATCTGATTCCCCTAATATCTACTTCCATAAGCTGGATTGATTGTGGCATTCAAGCTCTTTCAAGGCAAGTCTGGTCAACATTTGATTAACGCTTCGCAAGAAATGCTCCCTAATTTCCCTGCTATTCCCTATCAATCCGAAAAACGAAAGGAACTTAACTACTTGAAATAATTAAGTCCATATTCATAACGGGCGCTACATGTGGTATGGGGCGTGCTACAGCGCGGCTCTTCGCTTCCAAAGGCTGGTTGTTAGATGTTACGATGTCTACGCACAAGAACTTGACACACTGGGGTAAGATCTCGGTGGCGATAACGATAGGCTTGGATATCAGCAAGCGCGAAGGCTACCGTGGACTCCTCGGCCGCTTCACAGATAAAACACTGCTTTTTCCAAACGGGTAAATCAAAAATGCTTGTGTATCGCCTTTGGCTGTAGCTCAACATATTGACTTTAAAATGATTTAGTTGCATAATGGCATCATTCAGATAATTATTTAAGAGGTTTGCCATGAAAGCATTGACCATACGAAACATCCCGGACGATTTACATCGGGTGATCACAAGACTGGCTCAGCGAAACCGGCGGAGTATTCAACAACAAGTATTGACCATTCTCGAAAGGGCACGGATTTTGGATATTCAACCTCCGTCCGATAGGGCAAAAGAAATTCGCAATCGATTGGACGGAAGAAAACTGGGCAACATTGTGAACGATATCCGAAAGGAGCGGAATCGTTGAAAACACTTGTTGCCGACACATCTGCGTTGATACGCCTCTACCTTCCGGATGGACCGCTTCCTGAAGATTTAGAGGATCACATCGATTCTGCCTGGCAGGGAGAGACAATTATTTTCATCCCCGAAATTGCACTGGCTGAAGCTGCTCAGGTTATATGGAAAAAGCAGCGGGCAGGGATTCTTAAAGAAGATGAGGCGGATGAGATTCTTTCTGCTTTCTTAGATCTACCTTTAGAGGTCGTCGGGCATCGAGATCTTTTGATTGACGCATTATCGCTTGCGCGATTAAATAATCTTACTATTTATGATGGCCTTTTCCTGGCACTCGCCATAAAATTGAAGGCCGAATTAATTACAGCTGATAAAAAACTGAGCAACACCTTCAAAAACCTGTCCACGTCATAAGAAAATGAAGGTTTTGATTGTAAGCCATTTTTTAAATTGACCGGACGATATTTCATCAAAATGTAATATCGTCATCATGAAACCGCGCCCCCACAGTCAATCAGGATACTTTTTTGATATCATTATATATGTTTCGACAATGGGTTTCCTTAATCAAATCGGCTTTATCAGCTGACGGGTCATTCGATCCCGGTGCGGGTCAAAAAACTGGAAAACGAAGATTCTACTTGAGCACCGGTTCCACCGATCCTGCCATTCCGGCAAGTGCAAGAATGGTCAAAAAGACCCGCTGGGCCGCAAGATAGGCCCCGGTGGGATCAAAGGATTCCAATGGTGAATGGATGCCGTATCCTTCGCCCCCCCTGCCGAGTGTCAATGCCGGAATGCCCAAGTGGATGGGAATACTGGCATCGGTACTGCTGGGGGGTTTCAACCGAGGTTTTTCCCCGATGGCTTCGGTCGCCGCCCATGCCGCCTGGACATGCAGGGCATCTGGGAGACAGGTGCCGGATGGGCGGTCGCCAATTTTTTTTATCTCCAGTCGAATATTGTCATTGCTGTCCCAGGGGATCTTTAAAAAGGCATTTTCTTCGATAACGGCTGTCTTTACGCAGTTTACAAGCTCGGAAACCGTCTTATCGAGCTGCTCCGGGCATACGGATCGCGTGTCTGTCTGCATGACGGCTTCTGCGGCAATGGAATTTACCGATGTCCCGCCACCGACCACAGAGACCGCATAGGTCGTTTTGGGGTCCTCGGGCACTATAATATTTGCAATTTTGTCGATGGCCCGTCCCATGGCGTGGATGGGGTTGGGAATATCGCCGAATGCCCCGAAGCTGTGACCGCCGGGGCCTTTAAATGTAAACTCAAACCGTTTGCTCCCCAGCCCGAGGTAGTTGATCTTATCGGCACCGTCGCCGTCTATGGAGATAAATCCACCGATATCCTTTACGGTGCCGAACAGATGCTTCACCCCGCGAAGGTCTCCGCTTCCTTCCTCACCCACGGTTCCCACAAAAAGGATGTCGCCGGTGGTTTGAATACCGGTCTCTTTAAACGCCCTTACAATACCCAAAACTGCCGCAAGCCCTGCACCGTCATCTGAAATACCCGGGGCATGAATGACCCCCTTGTCATCGATGGTGGTCTTTGCGTCATATCCTTTGGGAAATACGGTATCGAGATGAGCACTGACCACAAGCTTCGGCCCCCCTTTGGACCCTTTCAAGAGCCCCACGGCATTTCCTTCCGCGTCCAGATGGGCATCTTTCAATCCGAGTGCATCAAAGCGCCGCTTAAAATCCGCTGCCCGCTCTGCTTCCCCAAATGGCGGCGCCGGGATTTCGGTAATTTCGATCTGCTCTTCAATCCGGAGCTTCTCATCATTTTTTATAAACTCAAGCCCTTTCCGGACAAGCGGTTCAGCGAGCAGTTTGTCAAACCGGTCTCGAACATCGGGGGAAACCGTATAGATGGATTTTCCATGATCTTCTGTTGGCGGCATTCTCGTTTCTCCTGTATTTGTGACGTTATAAACAGTAAAACAATTTAGGATTGAGTAAACCGCTTGAAATTAGCAAGTTGATATACTTATTTCAAGCAGTATCACTCATTTGGCATTTCTTAAAAAAAGGGTTGTAATTTATAATTAATTAAATTAATACGTTATCAACTGATCTATTTCAATCCTTAAGCGCTCGCATTTATTTGAGAAATTGCACGAATTCGTTCCATGAGTTTCCGATTATAAACCGATACGATCGTACTCCGGCTTTAAAAAAAATAGATAACCGTTCACAGCTTCTATATCTAATAATTCAGAGCTTGTCCGCCTCAACTCAAGCGGCATTTTCTATCTGCGGATTAAAGAATAGTGGTGGTGTATCTATATCGACGATCGTTCATAAGGGTTTCCAACAACCGCATTGCTGTAGCGACAGACCGCCGGATGATGGGAAAGGAGGTGTTAAGAAAAACGTTTTTTACCGGGGTTTGGATTAGAAAACCAACAGGGAGGAGTAATAATGAAAAAGGTAATTTCGATTTCCTTGAGTATGTTGGCACTAACCATTCTTTTCGTAAGTCCGCTCTTTGCTGCCAAGATCGCAGTCAAAGACTATCAGACGACTGTCGAAATGAAAGACAGTTCCATTACCGTTCAAACAAAAATCATACCGAATTCTTCCGAACCGATCAAAAAACTAAATCTTACGGCCCGCAAGGCCGCAGATGAAAAAATTACAGAGGTGGCTGTTTCTGTTAACGGTAAACCGTTGGCGGTCAAAGTTGCCGAAAAAACACACGAATGGGCCGGTAAGAAGGTCGTTTCCTATGTGATTGATCAGGAGCTGACAGAACCCCTGTCAGAGGGAGGGGAGATATCCATCACCTATACGGTCGGTAACACCGCAAAAGACGGGTATATTCAGATACCGCTTTTTATCCCCCCCTGGAAACTGGTGCAGGCCGGGATGCCGTTTCAGGCGACCTTCAAACTTCCCAAGGGAAAGTACTTCCAGGGTAAATCCATGCCCATCAGTTATAAGGTCGAATCTTCCGGTGACGGTGAGTCGGTGGCTTTCAGGAACCTGAACGCACCTGCCGGGCTCTATGTCGCTGTCGGGGATGATCCCGCCGGATTCTTTACCTGGGGTGCGAAATGGACGATTACGATGTTTGTTCTCATTTTACTGTGTAGTTTCTTCTACCTTCGCTACGAAATGAGGCAAATAAAAGGGAGGGCAGCCTGATGACGATTTTTGGATTCTATCCTTCAATATGGGTTTACTGGGTATTTCACATGGCAGTGGTCATCGTTTACGGCATCTATATTCTCACACGCCCGGACACAGACTATGCTGATGACGTGTAATCGGCACCATACACAAGGGAGGAGATAAATGGTTACCAACTATTATGTATCCGTATTTGTCATATATATGCTCTTTGTCTTCGGGTTGGGTATTTACCTGAGCAGATGGGTGAAATCCGAAGGCGATTACTGGGTTGCCAATCGTCAGCTGAACGGATTTGTCGGCGGTTGCTCCATTGCCGCCACCCAAATGAGTGCGGGTTCGGTGATCGGATCCGTCGGGTTGTGGTACGGTATCGGTTGGGCCTGGATTTGGGTCTGGCCGTTGATCTCGGTGGGATACATCATCGCCGTTGAGCTTGTGGGTCGGAAAATGCAGCGGCTCGGCTATTATACGATTCCCGATTATCTGGAAGCCCGATTCGGCAGCAACGTTCCCCGCGCCATTGCCGCCGCTGTCATCACCATCAGCTTCATTGCCTACATCGGAGCCCAAACCATGGCTGCCGGCTATATCTTCCGTACCCTGTTCGGCTGGCCGTTTGTCGGGGGTGCGATCTTTTTTACCGGTATCTATATCGCCTATACGATTTTGGGCGGTATGTTTGCGGTGGCGTATACGGACATGGTCCAGGTCATCGTCATGTCCATCGGAGGGATGATTGCCGTTCCGATTATCTTAGACCAGGTCGGCGGACTCACCATGCTAAATGCCGTGGTTCATTCCTTTAAATCGTCCATGGTCGGTCTGGGCATGCCGCCGTTTAAACTGTTCGGCTTTTTCATTGTCTTCGGTCTTTTCTCAATGTCCGCCCCGCAGCTGCTCATCCGTATTGTCACGGTGAAAGACTTTAGACAAGCCCGTATTGCCGTGTGGTGGGCGACACTGTTTAACATATTGATCATCACCGGCTTTGCCGCCATCGGAGTGGGGTGCCGGGCGCTGTTTCCGGAACTGGCCTCATGGGATCTTGCATCACCGACCGTGGCATCAAGTGTGCTGCCGCCGCTTCTGGGGGGGCTTCTGCTTTCAGCCCTTCTGGCAGCCATGATGTCGACCACCGACTCGCTCCTGCTGACCGCAGGATCCGCAGTCGCCCATGACATCTATGCCAAAATGATCAATCCGGAGGCGACCGAAAAGCAGAAGCTTTTCATCGGCCGCGTGGCCTCCCTGCTTGTGGGCGTAATCCCCTTTGTGCTCATCTTTACGCCGTATTTCAAGGGGGCGTTGATTCAATTCATTGTCGCATCCAGTGTAGCTTTGGCGGCCAGCACATTCTTCGGTCCCATTATTATCGGACTGACATGGAAACGGGCCACAAAACAGGGATGTATCTGGGCAATGATTCTCGGTTTTGTTGCAGACGCCATCTGGCTGCTGCTGAAAAAACCGTTCGGCATCCATGAAGTACTGGTGGGTCTGTCGGTTTCTCTGCTGGCTTTGGTTATCATCAGCTACAATACACCCGAAACCCCCAGAGAACAGCTTGAGATTATCTGGACCAAAAAAGAGCTTGATGAGGCTGGGATCGGTTCCTGATCCACAGAAACGTGTTGCGATTTCAGGCAATCCAGGTTGCAATTTGTCGATTCATTGCATATGCCTGATGCTAAAAGATATTAGCAATGAAACGGGTGACAATAGATATTATGTGGTGAAAAGACTGTATCCCTTTTCGGGATACAGTCTTTTTTAATCCGCAAGTAGTGGTCTGGGTTTTCCGGTTTTGAATGATTGAGCATGGAGAATAGTGTATGGAGTATAGGGTAGCATTCTTGTATTCTCTATGCTCTATGCCCTATGCTCTTTGCCTGAATCATCCGCGAATCGTGTCACCTTCAAAGCCTATTCCTGTAGGCAACTATAGCTTTATAGATAACCGTAAAGAGATCTCAGGAGGAAAAAATGGAGATTCATGGTTCGGAATCGGAAAAAAAAATGCTCGACGACATCAGTGCCGAAGAGCCCTGGGCTTTGGTGGAAAAATTTTCAAGTATCGTACGGCCTTCGGCAACACCGGAAGAACGGAAAGCCATCGATTACCTGCTGGGACGGATGGATGCACTCGGAATTCCATACACGCTTTATGAACCTGAGCTTTATGTCAGCCTGCCTGTTTCTGCCCAGTTGGAAATACTGACCGAAACCGGGGAAATCATCCGGTGCAAAACCCCCTCTTTCTCAGCCTCCGGCGCCTTCGAAGGAGAGGTGGTCTATCTGCCCTCTAACCTGGCAAAGCAGGTCAATGACTTTTTTAACAATCCGGTTGAGGCTGCCGGCATCGACCTGACAAGCAAAATCGTTATGACCGACGGTATCTCCCTTCCCAAAGCGTCTAAAGAACTCGAAGACAGGGGGGCAGCAGCACAGATCTATATCAACCCCCACCCCGAAAACATGCATGAGCTGATCATCACCTCCATCTGGGGAACACCGACTCTTGAAAACATCAAGGACAAGCCCCGAACCCAGGTCGTCAATATCAATCGGAACACAGGCGAACGGATAAAACGTCTGCTTGAAAAAGGGACAGTCCGGTGTCGGATCACCACCCGGCTGGATGAAGGGTGGAAAAAAGCCGCCATTCCGGTGGCGAAAATAAAAGGAGCCGAAACCCCTGAAAAATTCATCCTTCTTCATGGCCACCTCGATTCCTGGCACTACGGGGTTACGGACAACGCCACCGGCAACGCCGGCAAGCTGGAGATCGCACGGGTGTTTCACCAGAACAGGGATCGGCTTAAAAGATCCCTGAGGATTGCCTGGTGGTCCGGCCACTCACACGGGCGGTACGCGGGCTCTACCTGGTATGCGGATTTTAAGGGATTGGATCTGGAAAAAAACTGTATCGCTCAGGTCAATATGGATTCCCCCGGTGTAAAATGGGCCAGCCAATATGATGAAATGATGTGGACGGCTGAAGTCAACGACGTCTGTACAACAGCGATAAAAGACGCTTCCGGTATCACACCGAAGCGTTTGCGACCCATGCGCGCAGGCGACTACTCCTTTAACAACATCGGTATCACCTCCTTTTATATGCTTTCATCCAACATCCCGAAAGAAGTAAAGCTGGAGAAGGGTTTTCATGCGGTGGGCGGAAGCGGCGGCAACTCGGATGCATGGCACAATGAAAATGACGTGCTCGAATTTGCCGACCCGGATACCCTGGTGCGGGATATTAAGATATATGCAGCCACCATATGGCGCATCCTCAACGCAAACGCATATCCGTTTGATTTTGTCCGGAGCATCGACGAATCGGAAGCCATCGTAAAATCCTACCAGGAAGCAGCCGCGGGCCGTTTTGATCTTCAACCGGTTTTGGACAAACTGACAGAGCTTCGCAATGAGCTTTCGGAATTCAATTCTGCTGTCAAGAAAACTTCCGATGCCGGAGATGCACACCAGGCACAGGCTGTAAACGATACCCTGCTCCGGCTGGGGCGAATCCTCATCACTACCGGTTACGCCAAAAAAGAATGTTTTGAACATGATCCGGCCGTCGAGGTACCGCCGTTTGCGGAGGTTGCACCGGCTGTGGAATTTTCCAAATACCAGCCGGAATCCGACGAATCCAGGTTTTTACAAAACCAGCTTTTAAGGGGTAGAAACAAGGTTCTGCACCGTCTTGAGTGCGCCCGAGAGGTGATCCGGCCGTTTATCGCTTAGTCCATGTATTCATAAATACGATCGCGTATTTTATCCGGACAACGGTCGCATCTTTTGACATCTGAAGTTTGAAATTTGAAGTGCCTAAAGTTAAGGATGATAATCATTTTATAATTGACAGAATTCCACAATTTTAGCTCACTTCAAACTTATTTGATAGAATACCATAATTTTAGGCACTTTAGATCACTTTAGGCACTTTAAACTCTTTCATTGAACGAATAGGAATAAGTGGTCAGTAAACATTTTAGCACTCATGGGAGGATTTATGGATTTCAGTGATAAAACCGTTTTGGTAACCGGCGCCGGCACCGGAATCGGTCGTGCCATCGCCGTGGCGTTTTTTGAAAAAGGCGCACGGGTGATGATTTCAGGCCGGACCGCAAATACACTCGAGGAAACAGCATCCATGATGCAACCTTCAGATTCTGGACGCTGTGCCGTTTGTGCGGCAGACATGCGCGTCATTAATGATCTGGAAAAATTGGTTCAGGAAACGGACCGGAGATTCGGGCCCATCGATATTCTCGTAAACAACGCCGGTATCTATCCGAACAAACGTGTGGTCGACATGGAGCCCGAAGAATGGGATGCAGTCATGGAGACCAATCTCAGGGGACCTTTTCTCCTCTGCCGGACGGTGGCAAAACAGATGATTGAAAAAGGTACTCGGGGAAAAATCGTCAACATCACCTCGGGCGCCCACCGATCCGCACGCAAAGGTGCGGCTCATTATGCATCTTCAAAAGCCGCGCTGACAATGCTTACCAAAGTCCTGGCACTGGAGCTTTCCGAATACGGCATCAACGTCAATACCGTATCCCCGGGTCTCATCGATGTGGGACCCCAGATGCCCGTTACCCAGGAATACAAAGACTCTTTGGTAAAAATGATCCCATGGCAGCGCATGGGAAGGCCCGACGAGATCGCCAAGGCCGTTCTTTTTATCGCTTCCGAAGATGCCGAATACATCACCGGAGAGAGTCTGGAAGTCGATGGCGGCGGCGGTGCCGGCCGCTATTTTCTTCCCCTGAGTGATCCGAGAGAAACATAAAAGAACTAAAACTGATCGGTTCCGGAACGAGTTATTGCGAACAGGAGAATAATACAAATGAAAATACTCTATGTGATGCCGGTAGCGGTAACCGGTGGCGGGCACGGAGTATCCGAGATGAAACGACGGGAGGCGCTCCTTCAGCAATGGGCATCTGCCGATTGCCGGGTGACTGTTTCAGGTCTTGACATCGGTCCGGAATCCGTCGAGTCGAGTGCGGAAGAATATCTGGCTGTGCCGGGACTTCTGCAGCGGGTCATCGAGGCCGAAAAAGAGGGTTTTGATGCGGTTATCGACGGCTGTTTTACCGACCCCGGTATTCATGCATGCCGCGAGGTTGTCTCGGTTCCCGTTCTGGGCCCTGGAGAATGCGCGATGCTGACTGCCGCCGGCATATGCCACCGTTTCAGCATCATCACCGCTTTAGAGGGATTGGTACGCCCCCTGGAACGCCTGGTTAAAACCGTCGGCCTGGAAACCCGACTGGCCAGTGTTCGTCAAGCCGGCATACCGGTTCTGGAACTCGGCGGCGATCCCGATGAAAGCTACCGCCGGGTGTTGAACGTGGGAAGAGACTGTCTCCATTCAGACGGCGCGGATACCCTTATATTAGGATGCATGTCCATGGCCTTTCTCGGCGATTCGGAACGGCTTCAGGCCGATCTTAAGGTTCCGGTCGTCAATCCCGCGCTGGTCACTCTAAAGTTTGCCGAAATGCTGGTTCAGGCCGATCTGTCGAGCAGCAAAACCGCTTACCCGCCGCCGCCAAAGCCCCTGCCCTTGTCTGCCGGGAATTCTCGGTGAACCGTCACATGGAACCGGATGGCCTGATTTTCAAGCGGTCAACTGTCTGAGCACATTAGTGCGCGTTGAACCGAACACGACAAAGGCTTTTGTTGAATTCGCAAAAGGGAGAATAAGATTCAATCTTTCTCGCAGCCGATGCCATGTTCGGTTTTATGCTCATTTTTGGGAGAGTTTTGATCGTTTTAAAATCCGATTATCCGGTGGAACCAGCATGTCTCTCTTTCATCGCGAATAGCTGTCTTTCTAAGGTTCCAAAGCACTAAGCGTCTGATCGATGCATCCGACTGCCTCGATGAGCGCGTGGCAGACACGGTTTCGCTCACGCACCATCTTTCGTTCCAGAAACTTAAAGCCGTGACTCTCCGGGTCCATAGCCGAAAGTTTCCCCACCGGTTGAAGTCTTGCAAAGGGCGGGATGGACTCGGCCGGATCCATATCGAACCGATCGGTTGCAGAATAGCTGACCGGAATCAGAATCCGGCTCAATTTCATGATGCATCGATCCAGGGAAACAGCTGCGGCATCGAGCCCCTCTTGGCCGGCGCCGGATGCTTGATCCGATATCCGGCGGGACATTTCTGCAGATTTCTGTTTCAGCAATACAGCCTTTCCCTTGAATGATTCAGCAGCCGCAACCGCCTGTGAAAGATCAAAGGCGTTTCCAGCCTTTTTCCCAAGACCCTTTAACAGGTTTATCATTTCTTCACCTGTCAGCTCAAAATCGAAGGGAAGGACCGCAACCGTGCAAAGACGCCACACAGCAGCCATATAGATGCGTCCATCCTTAAACAGTATCTCCGGATCGATCTTGTCGATTGTATCTGCCTCGGTGTGCCAGAACCAGGGCAGTCCGGGTATCAGGGCGTCCGGCCCATCCGAGCCTCTGGGCTGACGGGAAAGAAGCTGAAACAGGGTCGGAATTCCGATGCCCCAGAAGGAATTGTCCCCGCTGTGGCCGATCCTCTGGTATTCAGGACTCTGGTTTGCATATGTTTCCACAACGCTTTTACCGAGGCTATAGCACTCGGCCGAGCTTTCCACATCGGGATACATGGTGGCCCCTTGACAGCCCAGGGAGTCCACATTCAAGTGCACGATGGCATTCTGATAAAGATCTTCCCAGTTATGATCCACATACCAGGTGGAGCCTGAATATCGCCCGTGGGAGTGGCCCGACCACCAGACAAAGCGGATACCGCGGCGCAGTTCCTTGCGGTATTTCGAGATCACCCGGGCCACCTCGAGCATGCAGGCATTGGCAGTGCCGTTGTCCGAGGCCCCTTTATGCCATGAGTCGATATGTCCGTTAAAGAGTACGTACTTATCCGGTTCCACAACCCCTTTAACCGATGCCGTGGCCAACGGCACCTCCATAAAGCGGGACTCGACAACCGTGTGAAGACGGATCTTAACGGCCCCCCCGGCACAGAGTGTTTTCAAATATTCCCCAGCCTCTCTGCCCACCGAGATGGTGGGGGTCCTGGGAATTCGGTGGGCCGTCTCCGGCGTGGGATGCCCCCAGATGGTGCTGATGCACATGTTGCGGGGCAGATCGGTTGAATTGATCCAGACCTGACCCACTGCCCCCTTCACTTCCATATCCCGGGTCGGTGTTGGAGCGGCCAGTCCCTCACGCATGACAATCTTTCCTGCAACATCCGCATCACTCCCCGGGGAAAGAAAGATCAGTTCCGCCTCGACGCCCTCGGGCGGTGTTGAGGCTGAGTAGGATTGGGTGATACAGGAAATTTCCTTCTGTTCCGGTGAAGTGACCGTCGCAGACGCCTCGATGGGCAGGCTGATAAAGTTTTCGATCTGCCGAATCTCTACTTCAAACCCGAGCCCCGTCATGACTTCTTTAAAATACGCGACGGCTCGGGCCTCTCCCGCGCTCCCTGAAAGCCTGTCGTCTTCAGCAATGCGAGTCGTATATTCCATCAATTGCTCTTTTGAAACCTCTCCGACAACTGCCTTTTCTTTTTCTTCCTGTGCAAAATCCGTCATGATACACCTCTTGTTTTGGGCGCTAAAGCCCGATTACAAATATTGCCGATCTTTCATACTCAACCCTAACGTTGCATAAGTTTTGTTAGTAATGATCGGAGTACTATGCAATATCATTCCTTCCATAAGGATCGATACCGGTCGTCGCTCTATCGAGCTATGCCCCGGCAGGCTGGATATTTGATACGCGATGCTCGATAATCAGCAATGGATTCGGAGTGAGTTCCAAAAACATCGAGCATCCAGCATCGAGAATCGAGAATCCAGTATCATTTTTTTCTTTTCTCGCCAACCGCCAGCAAAAACGGCACCCTTCCGGCACCGAAGATCAGTGCCAATCCCCAGATAACTGAAAAGGTTCCGGTCGTCTGGAGGATATAGCCGCCGACAACCCCCGGGATGGATGCGGCAAGCCTCCCTGCGGTATTGGTCGCCGCAACGGCAAGACCCGATCCGATTCCGCTGAACATCTCGCCCACCAGCACCTGTGCAAGCGGGATCGTCAGTGCCATGCTCAGGCCCATCACCAGAATGGAAATCACAATTAACACCTTGCTTCCACTGATAATAAAAATGGCAAAACATACTGCGGACAACAGGGAGCCGAACACCATAATCGGGGTTCTCGATCCGATCCGATCCGAAATATAACCGGCCAGGGGCGAAGACAATGCCAGCGTAATATTGACCATGGCACTGATGGTGCCTGCCTCGGTGGCGGAATAGCCGAAATCGATGCGCAAATAGGTCGGCAGCCAGGCCAAAACCGCGTATACCGTCAACATGGTCATGAAATGAAAGGCGCTCATATTCCAGAAAGAACGGTTCCGGGAAAGGCTTCCAATCTGTTTCCACACCACCGGTTTCGATTCCGGCCGAACCGACCGAAGCCCCAGAACGACAATGGGAAGGACCACGGCGCCCATGACCGGTAGCAACAAGAAAGCCCGTGTGAGATCAAACCCACCGGCAAGAGCGGGCAGCACCGAAAGGGAGACCATCATACCCACCCCGGTTCCTGCCTGTATAAACCCCATGACCGATCCACGTTTTTTTTTCGGAAATGCCGAAACCACATATCGTAATGTCGGTACAAACAGCATGGAGCTTGCAACGCCCAGGCCGAATCGAACCAGCATCGCAATCCAATATGTCCGGGTCAGGGCAAAGGCCACCGAGAACGCCAGGCTCAAAACCGTACCCGTGGTGATAAGTCCCTTGCTGCCGTATCGATCCGCAAAAAGACCCACCGGTATATTGGCCAGGGCCGTACCGAGGAGATAGATACTGAAAAGATTTCCGACACCCAGATAATTCGCACCCAGCCGCTCGCACAACTCCGTGGTCAGCGACACCGGCACCAGGCGCTGGGCGTTATGAAGCACCACCACAAAGCAGAGGACCAACGTGGTTCTCCACCGATTCATTCCGTTTCCTTTATACAGGATATGGAGATCTCCGGTTTGACGATTCTGATCCTGATTTCAAGGCTTCGGTTAGACATTCCAGCAGGCCACCTGGTGTCCGGGTTCAAGTTCCTCCAGACGGGGGGGATCTGTTTCACAGCGTTTCAGACGCTCCGGGCACCGGGGCTGAAAGCGGCACCCGGGAATCATCTCGTGGGCGAGTGTCGGTTCCCCGCTGAGTCGAACCCGTTTCCGGTTTGTCAGGGGGTTGGGGATCGGTACGGCCGAAATCAATGCCCGAGAATACGGATGCCCCGGGTTTTTCAAAACGCGTTCGGTAGGACCCAGCTCCATGATTTTGCCCAGATACATGATCGCCACCCGATCACAGGTGTAGCGCATCAACGACAGGTCATGGGAGATATAGACCGTGGCTAGCCCGTGCTCTACGGTTAATGAACGGATCAGTTTGATGAGCCCGGCCCGGAGCGATACATCCAGCATGGATGTCGGTTCATCCGCCACGAGACACTTGGGTTCCAGAACCAGCGCCCGTGCAATGGCGAGTCGCTGCCGCTGACCGCCGCTCAACTCATGGGGAAAAGCGTCCATGTACTGAGAAACCGGTTTGAGTCCGGCCTCTTCCAGGGTTTTGATGACCTGTTCCCGCTGCCAGTCCGGATCCCCCATGGAATGAATAATGAGAGGTTCCAATACCCACTTATATACGGTAAAGCGGGAATTCTGGGAGGTATAAGGGTCCTGGAAGATCATCTGGACCTGACGCCGGAAATTTTTTAATCGGCTCCCTTTCAGGTCGATGACATCCTCTCCTTTAAAGGCGATTCGACCCCCGCTTGCCTCGATCAGATGGACGATCAGTTTACCGGTGGTGGTTTTACCGGAACCGCTTTCTCCGGCAAGACCGAGGATTTCCCCCTGTCCCACGGAAAGAGAAACGCCATCCACAGCCTTTATGACCTTCATCTGCAGGTTCGGACGCAACGACGCCAGGAATCCTTGTTTGATGGGAAAGTGCTTCTTTAGATTCTCGATTTTCAGAATATCCTGATCAGGCTGTGCGTTCATATCCACCATCATTTTATTCTCACATTGAAAACCTGGTCCACTGAACTAGACCAGAGATAGCTGGCTTTGCCTTGGCAGTTTTTGTCTAAATCCACAAATTCCAAGCATCAAATTCCAAATAAATAACAAATCCCACCTGGAGAAAACCAAATTCTGGTCCTCTGGGTCAGGATTCTTTACTATACCGCCATCTGCTCCCACGTTTCTTCTTTTTCCGCCAACAGGCGCATCTCATCGGCTTTATCGGCAAAATGGCACTTGGCGATATGCCCGGGTTTGACTTCCACATCCGGAGGTTCTTCTTTACTGCAGACGGTCTGTTGAAAGGGACACCGGTCCCGAAAGAGGCACCCGCCGATATCTTTGGAAAGATCCGGGGGAAATCCCGGGATGGAAACCAGGTTTCTGGCTTCTCCTTCAAGGGTCGGAAACGCCAATAGCAGGCCCATGGAATACGGATGACACGGTTTGGCATGGAAATCTTCCACCGAACAGGATTCCGCCACCTTCCCGGCATACATGACCACAAAATGCTGACAAACCTCCGTAACCACCGAAATATCATGAGATATCAAGAGAATGGAACTTTCTGATTCCTGTTGCACATGAACGATCTGCTCCATCACCTGGTCCTGCATGACCACATCCAGGGCTGTGGTCGGCTCATCCGCAATGATCATGGCCGGATTAAGGGCCAGGCTCATGGCGATGATCGCGCGCTGTTTCATGCCTCCGCTGAATTGATGCGGATAGTCCCTGGCCCGCTCGGGGGGCAGCCCTACCCACTGAAAGAGTCGTGTGACCTGGTCACGGGCTGCCTGTTTGGTGGTTTTTTCATGGGCTCGAATGGCCTCAACGATCTGATCCCCCACCCGGTAAACCGGATTTAAAGCATTCATGGCACTTTGAGAGATAACCGCGATCTGACACCAACGAAGGTTGTCGAAGGCTTTCTCGGACAGGTTGTCGATCCGGTTTCCCTGGAAAATAATCTCCCCCCCCCGTATGGCGGCATTGTCTGCAAGAAGGTGGAGAATGGCTTTGGCGGCAGTGGTTTTCCCGCAGCCCGACTCACCCACAAGGCCTATGTTTCGGCCCGCATTGAGACTGAAAGAAACATCATCCACAGCCCGGACCGTTCCGCGTTCGGTTTCGTAATAAACCTTCAGATTTTTTACATCCAGCAACGGCTCTGTCATAGACAATCCTGTCTTTACGTAATTTCAACGTATTATGAAGACTTATGCGAAATTTCGGATACAACAATTTGAACATCGAACATCGAATGTGGAAGGCGCTTCAGGCTTCGCCTTCGGCTACGACCCGACATGTCGCTTTGTCTTTATTTTAAATGGCAGAATACATTATTCGATGTTCAACGTTCGATGTCGGAGTCTTCGCTACCTCGACGTTCATCTCTTACATCCCGATGGGGCATCAGCGGCTTCTCAGCTTCGGATTGACCACCTGCTCGATTCCCTGGGCGATAAAATAGGTGGACATGACCATCAGGACGATGGCAACCCCCGGAGGGATGATCCACCACCATGCCCCCTGGGAAAGCGCCTGGGCGGCATAGGCTTCTTGAAGCATCTTACCCCAGCTCATACTTTTGGCATCACCGAAGCCGAGAAAACTCAAACCCGCCTCGGTGATGATGGCCCACCCCACGGCAAACACACCATAGAGAACCGAAAGCGGGTAGACATTCGGGGCCAGATGAACAAATATGAGTCGCAGATGTCCGGCTCCCGAACTCCGGGCCACTTCGATAAAGGGCCGCTCTTTCAGGCTCAGCACCTGGGATCTCACCACCCGACAGGTTTCCCGCCAGAGCAGAACGGAGATAGCGATAATGACATTCCACTGGGACCCGCCCAGCACCGTCACCAGGACCATGGCAAAGGGTAGAAACGGAATCCCGTAGACAACATCCACCAGCCGCATCACCACCTGATCGACCCAGCCCCCGAAATAGGCGGCCATCAATCCGATCACCGTTCCAATCACCACCACCATGACGGCAGCCAACCCCCCCACCATAAAAGCGGTCCGGGTGCCGTATATGACCTGACTGAGAATGTCTCGGCCCATATCCGTGGTGCCGAGCCAGAATCGGGGGCCTGGCGTTTTATAGGTCAGCCAGGTTCCGGCTTCGTCCTCGAGTATCTTTTCCGGATCATACGGGGCAATATACGGCGCAAAAATGGCCAGGATCGCAAACAGGATCAAAACCACCGCCCCGGCTTTGGCCAGGGGATGTTTGAGAACGAGCCAGAACATCGGCCAGCGCTGCTGTCGGGACCGGGTCGATACCTGTGTCGTCTCTGTCTTTTCTTTTCCCATGAACCGTATCTTTCGAATTATTTGACCGCCACCCGGGGATCCAGGTAGGCGTAAACAAAGTCAGCCAGCAAATTCATCACAATCATCATGCACGCCATGATCATGAAAGCAAACTGGGCCACCGGGTAGTCGCTCCCCAGCATGGAATCGACCATCAATCTCCCGATCCCAGGCCACGTGTAAACCACCTCGATTAGGACCGAACCGCCGAAGGCATAGGCAATGGCCGTTGCAAAAGCCGTTACCACCGGCAGTATAGCCGTGCGCGTCACATGTCGAAACATCACCCGCCGGGGCCCGATACCCTTGGCCCGTGCCATCTCAACGTAATCCTCCTTGATCACCTCCAGGACACTGGTTCGCGTCAACAACAGCGGCAGACCGGTAAGGTAACACGTCATGGAGAGTACCGGGAGGATCAGATGGTGGGCAAAATCCCAGGACAGAACCATTTCCCAGAAGCCTTCATATGCAACACCGGTGTCGGTGATGCTGCCCCCGGGAAACCACTCAAAATGAAAGGCAAACACATACAGGAAGATAAGGCCGATCCAGAAGGCCGGGGCCGATCGGAGAATCAGGGCAAAGGCCATCCCCCACAACTCCCGTTTTTTCCCGCGCCACCAGGCCAGCAGCGTCCCGCCCACAACCCCGAACAGATACGACAGACACATGGCCGGAATTGTCAGAATGAGGGTGTTTTTTAAAGCCTCAAAGACCATGGGTGCCGCCGGTTCCATAAAATAATAGGAGATACCGAAGTTTCCTAAGAAAATATTCGCGATGTATTTAAAATACTGGACATACAACGGCTTGTCGAGGCCAAAGGAATGGCGGATCCTTTCGATGGCATCGACAGACATCTCCGGCGAGATAAAAAGCATGGTCGGATCCCCGGGCATCAGCCGGAATACGAAAAAAAGGATCGAAACGATCGCAAGGAAAACGAAAATCGAATGCACCAGGCGCCGACCGAAGAATTTCAGCGTTTCCATATCTTCTCTTACCTGCAATGATACGGGCGCGAAAAGAGACGATCCATTCCCTTCGCGCCCGTCTGGTCAAGCGAGTCTATTTTTTCTTCTCCCAGCCCTCGTTTGTTTTACCGGCAGGATAGTAGAGCAGTCCTTTGCTGTCCCACTCGTATCCGGCCTCTTTGAGTATTTTCTTGGCACCCGCTAACCCCAGTTCCTTTTCATAAATGTTTACATTTGGATTGAACCAGGGTTTGAGCATCGAATGCGTCGGTGAATAGGCGGGAATCGCAAATCCTTTCCAGATATTTTTCGCAATCACATCCCGGGGGATGGCCGCAGCGATGGCCCGACGTACAATCGGGTCATCCAGAGGCGGGCGGCGGGTATTCATGGACAACTCGTACCAGCCGATGGAAGGCTCCATGGCCATGGTCAGATTGGGTTCTGCCTCGCAGATCTTCTTGAGTGCCATAGCATCACCGTTATAATCGATGAGCATATCCACTTCGCCTTTTCTCAATCGTCCCAGAGCCGCTTCAGCCGATGGGATATATTTGAAGATACGGGCATCATATTTGGGCGCAAAGAAATGATCTTTGTTGGCCACCAGTTTGAGTTCATCCTTTTTGCGCCAGTAGTCGAATTTGAGGAAGCCGCTGCCGATAAATTTACCATCCGCAGAGGGCGACCACATAATGGGATCATCGACACCCACCTTTTCAGGCACATCCTTCCAGATATGCTCGGGCAGAATAAAGATCTGCTCTCCAGTGTAGGCCAGAAGTGGTGCGTAGGGGAATTTCAGGATATACCGAACCGTGTGATCATCGATAACCTTGACTTCCTTGATCGGTCCGGCTGCAACCAGATGATAGGCGACTTTCTTCTCCTTGATCCAGTCGATGGTAAATTTAACATCCTTGGCCGTAACCGGTTTGCCATCGTGCCATTTATGCCCTTTGCGGAGATTGAATTCGATCTCGGTGGGTGAAATCCACGTCCAGGATTCGGCCAACCAGGGCTTCGGAGCACCATCCGGCCCCACGTGGGTGAGGGTGTCATAGACGGCCCGGCAGGCCATCACATTGGACTCATGGGAGGTTGTCGGGTTGAGCACTCCGGAATCGTCCCGATAGGCCGCCACGAGAACTTTATCGTCGGTGAGCGGTTCCATGCTGGTCCAGTTCCAGACATTTTTAAGGCCGTTTCCGATCATGCTGACGGCACCCGTCCACTTCTTGTTGTTGTAGGCATCCAGCATCATCTGGTGTACAATGGTAATGATGGGAACATCCCGGGTCGCGATGGCCTGTGCTTTCCAGATAAGCTCCTTCCGTTTTTCCAGATCGCTGGCATAAAGGTTGGAGTCGTCGATGGCTTTATCATACTCCGGGTTGTGGTATCCGGCCCAATTGTATCCGCCGATGCGGTCGTCACGGCTGTGGTAGAGCTTGCTCAGGATCATGTTGGGATCCACACGGGTGGGACGGCCGGTCAGATAGAGTGTTCCGAAATCAAAATTTCGGGAATACCAAAGGTTCTGAAGCACACCGGCCCGCTGCATGGGGCGAAAATCGATCTGAAGTCCCAACTCCTCCATCTTGTTGGCCATATACTTTTGCGATTCGTGCCACATCTTGTGTGTCCCCGGAGAGTAGGCAACAAAGCGCAATTCCCGGACCTGTCGCTTTTTAGCCAGCTTGGCGTCGGCGGTTGCGACGGCCACCAGCGACATGACCATGGCCACCCCTATTAATAGACACCACAGTTTGATCCAATTTCCCTTTTTCATAACCCCTCCTCTCTGTTTGATTGACGGTTTACCTACGCATGGGTTGATCGGTTCAGCGTTCAATGTTCCGGGTTTAAAACCTCAGATATAATTTATCAAGACGATAGACAGCCGCTTTATGGAATCGATACTGGATGCTTGATCCTGGATAATCAAATTCACCGAGAGTGATTTTCAGAAACATCGAGAATCCAGAAACCAGTATCCGAGATCTGCCCATGTTATCAATTGGTTTCATCGTATCGACCTTTAATGGGTTCAATATTTTATGCAACTATAAGGGTGTATTTAACCCTTGAACGCTGAACCCTGAACCTGAAAGTAGCCTTTCGTACTTTCCTTAAACGGTCACCAGGTCTCTGAGCCCTGTTGAGAGCCACTCGGCGCCGTCTGCGGTAATTTTCACCCCGTCACAATGGGCAAAGGCGCCGTAAGGCGGACACCCCAGGGAGGGCTCAACCGCTAGTATCATGTTCTCCTTTATTTCCGTTCGATCAGCGCCTGCCATACGGGGCGGCTCGTGGATGGTCAGGGCCAGGCCGTGACCGATGTTGTAACCCCAGTTTTTCAGACACCCGCGGGCGGTATAGATCGATTCAACCTTTTTGAGAAGATCAGCAGACGTCACCCCGGGCCTGAGCATATCGACAACCGCCTCCTGGGCTTCGAAAAAAGCATCCTTTAGCGGCAGCACCTCAGCCGGAGGCGTTCCGATACAGAAGCTGCGGATGATATCCGAGCCGTAGCCGTCGACAATCGGGCCGAATGCCACGCGGATCAGTTCGTTTTTCTTTAAGGGGCGGGGAAGCGGTGGTGAGTGGAAGGCCAGCATCTTCTCCCCGCAGGATACCAGGGTTGGAAACAGCGTCCCTTCGGCCCCTTCGATGGTGGCCGCGCGGGTCATCTCGGCGGCAAGCTCGGATTCGGTCATGGGCGTTTGGAGCCATTCGGGAACTTGAGCCATGATCTTTACGGCCAGCTTGTATGCATTTGAAACTTTTTCGATTTCCTCGTCATCTTTGATCAGCCGGCAGTCAAGAATTTCCTGCTGCAGGTTGGTCACAGTAGCGCCGGGAAATGTCTCGATCAGCTGCTCATAAAAGTCTAACTGAATGGCATCTACCCCGAGACGCATGCCCGGAGCCAGATAGGCCTTTAATGCATCCCAAGGCGTTTTATGTTCATATTCAGCACCCGGTCCCCAAAGCAGGGTTTCCTTAAACCAGTGCGGTGACCAGATATCTTCCTGAACCAGGCGGCGATCGATATAGGAGCTGATGAGCACCGGCTCCCGTGTCTCCTTAACCGGCACCAGAACGCCTATAAACCGGGTGTAGAGCATGGTTCGAAATCCGGAAAGATAAAAGATATTTTCGGGCAGCATGCACAGGATCCAATCCAGATCCCGCTCTTTGCCTAAATCGATCATTGATTGAATTCGCTTCTGTTTGTTCGGATTCATGAAAATACTCCCGTATTATTGATGGAACGTTCTGGATAAAGAAAATTTCTGGTAAATACGACAGATAACGGGCAACCGGATATTTATAAGCGATGAGAGGTGCTTTTAAGTGTGATATAAATATGGCAAAAAGGCGACCGGGTTGTCAAGTCAGATATTTTACCCGTTCAATTGATCCGCAATATCTTTTAGATCCAGTTTTTCGAGGGTGTCACGGGTGGCCCGTCCCGTTTCAGGGTCCCAGCCGCGAATGTCATAGTATTCCGCCTTTGCGGTTTCAAATTCATCACGGTCAATGGGCTGGGTATGACTGGCGGCAATGATGGCCACCGAATGCTGCGACGCTTCTTCTTTTGTGTCGGTTCTCTGAAAGTTGGTGGGATGCAGGGTGTCTTTCTGTTTAGTTCTTCCTTCCCGCACCATGATCGCCCGCAGGACATTCCAGATCCGCTCCCCCACACCATTGAGCGTCTCTTCGTCAATATCTGTTCCGGTAACAGCCGAAAGCAGCCTGCTTTCGGCAGCCGTATCGCCCATGCGGTCCTCTCTTGACTGGCTGACAAAGATGGGGAACAGAAAGTCACAGAGTACCAGGCTGTTGATGACCGCGGACCGGTTCTGGCAATATGCCACGGCTTTTGCTTTCTCCGCATAGGTACCGTGATCGATGGCGGTTCTGGTTCCAAAAATCTTTTCTGAAACAGCCTGTGCCGCTTCAGGGGCCAGTCCATGGGGTTCGGGCCACCGCTGGCGCGATACCGCCAGGTGACGGTAGGCGTGATGATCGATCATGGGATCCCGGCTGTCCAGTGCCCACAAAAGCGCGATGGCCGGATAATCCCTCACCGAATTGTGCTCGGTCTGGCCGTGAGCCGGGTAATATTTCTCATACAGGGACCATGCATCCGGCAGCATCTCGGCGGCCCGGGGGGCGCCTTCTGCCAGGACGTCTCCGATACCTTTGCGATACGTGATGTTTTCCAGCAGTGTTTCGATGAACTCCCTGCTTCCAAATTTGGTCAACGGCAGACCGGATGATTTTTCATCCAACAAGCCGTTATCGGACAAATCTTTTAGCCACGGAATAAAACCGGCCATCTCAAAGGTGCACAAACCGAGTTTGTTGCTCAACACCACACTCTGCCAGACGGCTTGATCGCCTTCAAGCGTCTCCCCGTAGAAATCATAAGCCGGTTTCATGTAGTAATAATTGATGCAATGAACCTGGGCAGGATCGAGTTCCGGCACCTTTATAAAAGCAAAGCACTGTAATGTACAGCCGAAACAGCTGGCATTTCCTTTTCGATATTTTTTGTAAAACCGCTGGTGATAGTCCGGCGGACTATACCCCACCGTCCATTCGCGCATGGGGTTGTAACCGAGCAGTTCGCGGTAGTGTGCGGCAAGATTGACCAATCGGCCGGGCCGAGCCACACGGATTTGTCCGCCGCTGCCGTTTACGACAATGGCCTTTACCTTTTTTGCGCCCATGACCGCACCGAATCCGGATTTTCCGGATGTAAAACTTGTCTCCGAAACGATGGTTGCGATACGGCTCCTGTTCTCACCGGCCGGACCGATGCAGACAACCTGGACATGGTCTCCGTGTTTATCCTTCAGGCGTTTCTGGGTGACATAGGTATCCTTGCCCCAGATCTCTTTTGCATCGTGGAACTCGATGTTATCGCCGTCAATATAGACATAGAGAGTGCTGTCGGCCTCACCTTGAAGGATAACGGCGTCGTATCCGGCCCTTTTCAATTCGACACCCCAGTGTCCTCCCATTCCGGACCGTGTCACGATTTCGTCGGGAAAGGTGCGGGGTGATTTGCCCACTATCTCCATTCGGCCCGATCCCGGGGCCAGTGTTCCTGTCAGGGGGCCGGTGGCAAATATCAGTTTGTTGTCGGCATCAAATGCACCTGTTTCCGGCCTGATTTCATCCCAGGCAATTCCGGCTGCAATGCCAAGTCCTCCCAGATATTTACCGGAATAAATAACCGTGGGGATTACCTCTTTTCTTCGATTGCTCACATCGATGCGCAGGATCTTATCGGCCCAGCCGCCTGATTTTCCTTTCATCGGGTCACCTCATTTCCGAAAACAACGAGTCCCAAAGCATTCATGGGACAGGATTTTACGCATTGCGGCTTTCCATTGCACAGGTCGCATTTGCACGCCTTCTCATCTTCCGTATCCATAACGATTACACCATACGGGCAGGCCGCTTCACATTGACCGCAGCCGTCGCAGATATCTTTATCGATCAACACTGTGCCGATTTTTTCTGATATTCCTATGGCCTCAACCGGGCAAGCGTTCAGACAGTACGGTATGGAGCACTGATGGCAGATCCCCTGGACAAACTCGCCCTCAAAGGGGCGCCGCTCAATGCGGATCCTGGCCATATCCGGGGAAATGGCGCCGTTTTTTATCAAGGAACAGACCGCTTCACAGGTCCGGCAGCCGGTGCAGGCATTGGGGTTGGCAACCAGGCTCTGCCGTCTCCGGGTGTTCATTTCGGAAAAGGTCTTGTTTTCAGTCAATGTCATGGCATCGTCTCCGGTCGGAATGCAATTCGGTTGTTTGTGATCTGGTTGTATAGCAAGTGAGTCCTATCGTTTTTGAATGATTGGGCATGGCGCATAGTGCATAGAGCATAGGGTACGAGCAGGATCATTATATTCTCTATGCCCTCTGCCCTCTGCTCTCTGCCTGGATCGTCTACAGCTTGCCACCGTTTATGGACAATACCTGGCCCGTTATCCAGCCGGCATAATCTGATGCAAAAAACAGCACACCGTTTGCGATATCTTCCGGTTTGCCCAGGCGTCTAAGTGCCAGGCTTCCCACAAGTTTTTTCTGACCTTCTTCCCCATAGGATTCCCACTGGCGCTCGGTTGTGGGGTTGCTTCGAACAAACCCGGGGGCGATATTGTTGACGGTGATTCCCCAGGGACCCAGTTCGTGGGCAAGCTGGCGGGTAAGACCGATTTGAGCGGCCTTTGCAGATGCATATGCCTGGATGCCGGTGAGGCTCACGCCCAACCCAGCCCCGCTAGAGATATTGACAATCCGGCCATATTTGGCCGTCTTCATACCGGGGGCCGCTGCCTGTGCAAAATAAAAAGCACCCGTAACATTGACCTCAAAAATCTCCGCCCACTCTAAGGCGGTAATCTCTTCCAGAGGACGCCCTACCTGCCCGCAAACCCCGCCGGCGTTGTTGACCAGGATATCGACAGGACCTGTCTTTCCGACGGCTTCTTCGACAAATGCGGATACGTCTTCAAATTCTGTAATATCGACGGTCCGCACCTGGCAGCTGCCCTTTAGATCTTTGCTCATCTTCTCAGTTTCGGCCAACTCCTCAGCGAGGATATCACAGGCCCATACATCGGCGCCTCTTTTGGCAAATGCAAGGGCAATTGCACGGCCAAATCCGTGTGCCGCACCGGTGACGATAACTTTTTTACCGGGATATTCGATGTTCATGGCATGATCCTTTTCAAAATATCAAGATTTGAAACTTCCTGGGATCGATTTCCATTTTCGATATCATGGATTAGATCGATCAACCGGGCCGTCAACGGGGTGGGCACTCCGACTTGTGCACCGTGCACAAGGATAGGCCCCAGCTGGGGATCGACCTCTGTACGTCGTTTCCGCACGGCCAGATCCCGCCAAATTCCGCTATGGGTTTTTGTTGATAATCGGTTAAAAGCCACCATCTCGTCCATGGATCGTATGGAAACAGCCGGATCCGTATCCGGCATGAATGCGTGAGGGTCAAAACCGTTAAAGGATTCGGGGGCAATTTCCCTGGCCCTTGCCACACTCAGAACTTCCTGGGCGATGGCAATGTATAGGGTTCGGTAGGCTGGGGCCGCCAAGGCGTCTGCCATGGAATCGTTGGTCAACGCCGTTGCAAAGAGCATGGCGCCATAGGCCAGTTTTGCCCACAAAAAACCCCAGATATTGTCGGTTACCACGGCACCGTTGTCAAATTCCAGAAACAGTCGGTGCAGCGATTTAATCCGATCTGAAGATTTTCCATCGATCTCCCCGAGTACCACAGCCCCCCTGCCCGCATAGTGGATGACGCCCGGCTCCAGATAATCCGCTCCGAAATTAATAAAGCTTCCCACTGTGCGCCTTTGGCCGATGATCTCACCGATAATCGATTCGTTCAATCCGTTTTGAACCGATACCACACAGCCGTCTGGGCTAAGATGCGGAAGCAGCACACGGGTGGCCGCTTCCGTGTCCTGTCCTTTGACGCAAAGAAGAATCGTAGGATACGCTCCGGTGAGGGTTTCCGTTGTAAATGCCGGTGCATTTACAACAAATTCATCAATGGGGCCGGTAATGCGAAGACCGGCTGCGTTAATAGCATTCACATGATCCTGAACACGATCAACAAAAGTAACATCGTGTCCTGCTCGACTGAAATATGCACCCATGGCGCCGCCGATGGCGCCGGCTCCCCAAACAAGAATATTCATCACGCGTCCCATCCTTTCTCTAAGATCACCCGAGTCTCCGCCACAGCGGCCTGCCAGATCGCCTCCATGTCTTCATCGGATCTTTCATAATTCCCGCCATAATTGCCGTCGCCCATAAAGTCGCGGAGTTTTTCGCCCACCAGTTTCGGAAACCCGTCTCGATCCGGCAGCGTTTTCTGCTCCTTCGGAACTTCCACATCCGCTACCCGGGTCCAGGCAAAATTTTCAAACCAGGAACCGTGGCTGCCCACAGGATCGATCGCCTGGGCCACAGCCATCATCTTCGGCCCCTTCCACCATTGAAACAGTTTGACTTGCACATCCGGATGATCTTCCATCCACTCGGCGGCCATGTTGTTGGCCGGTTCATTGCCGCCGTGACCGCTGACCATAAGGATGCGTTTAAATCCGCTTTTTGCCAGGCCGTAGAGAATATCTTTGACAACATTTAGATATGTTCCAACACGAAGGGAGACCGTACCGGGGTAAGCGTTAAAATACCCGGAAATCCCATAGGAGAGCACCGGAAAGACGGGAACGCCGATCGGTTCCGCAGCTTCTATGGATACGCGTTCAGAGAGGACACTGTCGGTACACAAACTTAAGTAGGCATGCTGTTCGGTGCTGCCGAGGGGGAGTATGGCCCGATCGTCATGTTTTAAGTATTCCTGGACCTGCATCCAGTTCATCTGGGATATTTTCATTGCCATCCCTTCCGTCTATGAAAAAATTTAAAGTTCTCCTGTCTATAGCGGGATTAAGGTATGTTTTCTATATAGACACCTTGTTATCTATAAAAACAAGTGGATTTTGTGAATGGGAGACTCTCCAGGTGCGTGTTTTATCGGGATAGTTCAAAAAATATTGACCGCTCGCTCCCATTTTGACACACTCCACGCACCATCGGCGATGGTGCGTAGAATCTGATGAACGGGTGAGGTTTATAAAAAACGCCATTTATCTTCAGGAGGGAAAAATGAACGCAGAAATCATAAAACCACTGCCCCGGTTTCTTGAAACCCTGGGACTCGATGAAGAACCCATGGGTATTTTCTATACAGATACGGAACCGTCTGAGGGGTTTGCGCCGGAACCGATCGATCTGCCGACCCGGGAAAAAGAGATAAAAAACGAAATCAATTGGCAGGATGTGTTCGGCGGGTTCTCATGTGTTATGGGACACATCTGGCGTGCCCGGAAAAAAAAGACGGCTGCCTATTTTTCCGCAGACCGGTTCGGGTGCCCGGGTGGCGCATTCTGGCTGGGCTTTAACAAGCCCCAGGCCGAAACCATCATTAAATATGTATCCACCGGCATTCCGAATTGGACAGAAGGCGAGCGGTACTGCGATTCGCCGGATGCGCTCAGACGGACCTTTGAATATGTCGATCCCCGGCCGGCACCCGGAAAGTATTGCGTGGTAAAACCATTGAGCCGTTTTGAAGCGGATGAAAATCCGGAACTGATCCTTTTCTTTACGCGGCCGGAATCTCTGTGCGGTCTGCATCAGCTGGCAGCATTTGTGACCAATGATCCCGAAGTGGTTGCTTCCCCCTGGGGGGCCGGATGCGGAAATGCGGTTGTCTGGCCCCTTCACTATCTGGCAAAAGGCGAAAACAAAGCGGTCATCGGCGGGTGGGACCCCTCTGCAAGAAAATTCTTTAAAACAGATGAGCTGTCGTTTGCCGTCCCCTACGGGATATTCAGCGATATGCTAAACCGCTACGAGGAATCTTTCCTGACGACAAAGACCTGGGAAACGGTTCAAAAAAAGATTATCCGGAGTAAAAAAACCTGGGGAGAAAGCAAAACATGAGGTTTAAACGATGTTGATGTCCTTTAGAGCGGATCCATGACGCCACCACCAAAAACAGGACCGACGACTGAACAACAAAAGGGCCTTGATGCAAAGGCCCTTATCATTATGGTCACTATCTGCGCCTCCTGGGGTCTTAACCACCCCTTGACCAAGATGGCATATGTGGACATCTCACCGGTGCTGGCGGCCGCCTTAAGATCTCTGCTGGCTCCGGCCGGATTGCTGGTCTACTGTCTTATCAACCGGGTGCCGATGAAAATGGGTCCGGGCGGCCAGTTCCATGCCGTGGTGCTCGGGCTTATTTTCGGTGTTGAGTTTGTCTTCTTCTATGCCGGCATCGACATGACCATGGCATCCCGGGGGGCCGTGCTCTTATACACGCAACCCTTTTTCACCGCCATACTGGCACATTTTATTCTTCCGGGAGACAAGCTCAACTGGACCCGGGCCCTGGGTCTTGTGCTGGCTTTTGTGGGCGTTGCGGCAGTCATCGGCCACGACTCGGATTCGGGGCGCCAGAGCCTGCTGGGTGATTTTTTCTGCCTTGCCGCCGGGTTTCTCTGGGCAGGAACCATGATCTATATACGGTTTTTCATGGTCTCCCGGGCATCGGCGGTTCAAACGATTTTTTATCAGATCCTCTATTCCTTCCCCGTACTTCTTATGGCCTCTTTTGTTTTTGAGCCGGTCCGGTTCAATCTCACCTTTCAACTGACCGGAATCCTGCTCTACCAGGGAATCGGTGTCGCCTGCATCAGCTATCTGATCTATACCAGCCTGATCTACCGGTATCAGGCGTCCACCCTGGCGGCCTTTACGTTCATCGCGCCGGTTACCGGTGTTATTTTCTCCGGCCTGATCCTGAGCGAGCCGCTGACCTTTTGGCTCTGGCTGGGGCTATCCCTGGTCTCAATCGGTCTATTGATTGTAAACCGGAACTAACGATTCCCCCCGCTTCCCAATCCTTCTTTTTCGACCGGTTCCCTATTTAGGCGTTTTAAAACCATTTTTTACTTTTTGTGCAAAAATCTCAAATGACAAATCATAAATAACAAACAAATACCAATGACCAAAATTCAAAATCCCAAACACCGACAAAGTCTTGAAGAAAGAACATACTAAACTGGAAAGATCAAAATAACCGAGAGTCTATCTTTTTTGGTAATTGAATATTGAAATTTGTGATTTATTTGTAATTTGGTGCTTGGGATTTGGAATTTTCCGGACACGCTGAAATCCTAAAGACAAAACCTGTTTGGTTCCTGCCTGTCCGGACTACGGGGTCTCATTATCGATCTCTTTAAGAAACCGGTCTGTCAGTTTCGAGGAGGCGTTTGTATATAAAACCGCACCCGACTGTTTTTCGATAATCACCAAATAGCCTTTCTCCTGTCCGATCTTTGCAGCCAGTTTTATCACGCTGTTTTTGACGTTGGCGATCTGTTGGTTTTTGAATGCGTTGAATTCATTGGTATGCTTCTCCTGCAGCATCCTGAATCCATTTAATTTGCTGCGCATCTGCCGTTCTATCTCCTGTTTTTGCACATCATCCAGCAACGGGGCTTCACGCCGGGCCTTGTCCTGGAATGCCTTGATGTCTGCCTGGGCTTTTTCAATCTCGGTTTTTAAAGCCTGGCCCTTTTTGTTAATCTTTTCCTGGGCTGATTTTCCGGTACGGGAATGATTCAAAATTTGCTGAAAATCGACCACACCGATGGTAACGGCATCACCGGCATTACAGAACGTACTGAACAAAATAAGGCAACCCGTCACAGCAAGTAAAAATTTTAAATATCTCATGATTTCTCCTGAATATCCTCTTTTTCTCTTCGATTGATATATCATTCCAGTTCCCACTCGTAGGAATCAGACGGGAGTTGAGTCGCCAGTTTGCCGCCGCTGACATCGATCAGGGCGCCGGTGATGTAACCGGCATAGTCGGATGCCAGGAAGCAGATCAGATTCGCAATATCTTTTTCCCGGCCCCATTTGCGGATCGTCAATGTATCCAGGAGGCGGGCCTGGTCCTTATCCGGCAACTGGTCATAACGGGCCATGTCCGTGGCAATCATCCCCGGTGCATAGCAGTTTACAGTAACATTCCAGGGGCCGAGCTCACCGGCCAGCACCCGGGTAAAATAGACCACGCCCGCCTTTGATGCGGCATAGGCTGCGGTACCGATCCGCGGAACAATGGCGGCAAATGAGGCGGCATTTATGATGCGGCCGGATCTCTGTTTTTTCAGGATCGGAACCACCGCCCTGCTCATGAGAAATGTCCCCTTCAGGTTGACGTCCAGGGTCGCATCCCATTCCGCTTCTGTCATCCGGTCCACCGGGCCGCCCGCAACAACGCCTGCGTTGTTGACCAGGATGTCGATCCGACCGTAATCTTTTACCACCGCATCGACGGTGCTGCGGATCTGTTCGGATTCCCGGACATCACAGGAAAACTGTTTCCCGGTATACCCACGATCCGAAAATATCTGCTCCATCTCCCCCAGTGCCGCTTCCTGGATGTCGGTCACAATGGTTATGGCGCCCTCTGCTGCCAGCGACAGGGCGATTTCCCGCCCGATTCCCCGGGCAGAACCTGTAACCATGGCAACCTTGCCTTCCAGATCTATTTTCATCACAAGCCTCCTTATTGCTTGGTTTCTTTAGCGGTGGGTCAGGTTTTTCGCCCGCCGTCTTTAAAAACGTCATCCAGTTCCACCTGGAAACCGGTGACCAGGGTATTTGTCTGATTGGCCATGCCAACCACCGCCATCAACTCGGCAAGCATCTCATCGGTCATGCCTTTTTTCCTGGCGCCTGCGGTATGGCTGTTTATGCAGTATTCACATCCGTTGGTAACACTGACTGCCACATAAATCATCTCCTTGATCACCGGATCGAGGGCGCCCGGTTCCATAACCCCCTTGACCCCCTCCCAGGTGCGTCTGAGCATATCCGGTTGAACCGCTATGGCTTTCCAGAAGTTGTTGATCCAGTCGATCCCCCGGGTAGCCATGATATCGTCATAAACCTCCCTCACCGCAGGGCTTGCCTCTTCATATTCAATAAGCTTGACTGTTGCCATTTCAGTACTCCTTTTCTGAGAATATTGGCATATGCTGGTTCGGATTATATCGTCGAAAGATTATCTGGTTATCTGCAAAAAGCAAGCGGATTCTATAATGAGGATGATCCTTGACAAACAGGTCTCAAAAGCCTACATCTGTCAGCCCAGAAATTATTACCCTGATTGAGCCAAGGCTCTATAAGGGAGCCATCGGCAATCAGCTTTTCCGCCGGAGGCGGATCAGCTTTGGTTGAATATCGGTAGCGACTCAGGTAGATAGGCTGTAGGCTTTTAGGCTTAGGTACCGCAGGAGGGAAACATGCGTGATCATATGAAACTCAGAGCGTTTGAATTCGCTGATGAACATGGCATTTCTAACTGCGAATAAACAATTGTGGGGGTCGAAAAGGTTTTGGGCGCCCTGCTTCGAATTAATGCACAGATAGCGCCGGTTTTGCAAACTAATAGCCTTTAGCCTAAGCAACCTGAACAGTTACGAATACAGACAAGGAAGCTTCATGCCGTCTGCAATGAATGAAATCATTATTTACGATCTTGAATTCACGACCTGGGAGGGTGCACTTGAAAGGAACTGGTCAAAGGAGAACGAAATCCGGGAAATCACCTGGATCGCGGCAATTGCTGTCGATGTTGACTCATTGGAGGAGACAGACGCCTTTGAGTGCATTATTAAACCGGCAATAAATCCGGAATTTTCAAAATATTTTACCGATCTCACAGGGCTTACCCGGCAAAGGGCGGACAAAGAGGGCAGACCCTTTTTAGAGGGGATACGCGCATTCAGACGGTTTGTCGATTCACGCCCCACCGTCTGCCACGGATGGGATGCCGTCACATTGCTTGAAAATTTCAAATTAAAAAATCTTAAATTCCGGGCAAAAAGATTGGACGATGGAATCCCCATCGTGCTGAACCTCGACAAGGGCTGCAATCATCAAACAGAGGCGCCGGTTCGGGCAAATAAATCACTGGTAATCAGCATATACGGCTCAGACATGAATCCGGTTGAAAAAGTCATCTATAACGTGGCTTACGAGGTTGACCTGGATCATCCCGGTCGATTTGTTTCACCGAGTCTTTTCACGTGCGCCAATATTAAACCGTGGTTCAACAAAAATGCGCCTGAAACCATCGGAAAGTATGCCGGGGAACTGGCCGCCGGTTTTGGACAATTTACAGCAGATGGGAATCTACACGAACCGCTTTTTGACGTTCGATCCATATTGCATGGGGCCAGACATCTGATAAACAATTGCGGCGCAGACAATATTTTCAAGGATTTAAAGGACTGTTCATAGACCTCGGATCGTTGCACAAACAGCGATATAGCCCGCCTTTTCCATAGCCGCTGCAATGGCCTCCTGGCACACCGTGTCCGGGGAAATGGCCACCATGTACCCTCCCCTTCCGCCGCCGGTGACTTTTGCCCCCATTGCACCTTTTTCAATGGCTGTATGACACAAAATATCCAGTATTTCGTGCGAGAGTCCCATATCCGTAAGAAGGTTGTGGTTTTCCGTCATGACTGCGCCCACTTTTTCAGGGTCGTCTGCCTCAAGTCCCTGTTTCATCTCAAAAACCTGTTCTCTGATACGATTCAGCCAGCTTTTGAAACGACCAGGATCCTCTCTCATAAGATGGTTGGTATACGGTCGCAGCTGTGATGTGTCCGTGGTAATGCCGCTGTTGCCGAGCACGAGATGGATGGATTTACCTGTTATTATTTTTTCATACTGTTTTTGCGCCCCCTTTACCCGATACAGGATAATGCCGCCATAGGTCGAGGCGGTGTTATCGACACCGCTCGGTTTCCCATGATAGGGAAATTCCCCTTCCCAGCTGATACGGTTGATTTCATCGATGGAAAGGCCGAGGCCAAATTCCTCGTTCAAGGCTCGAACCAGGGAGACACAACTGGCGGCACTGGCCCCCAAACCGCTTCCGGGCACGTAATCTCCGCCATAGATGATTTTAATCGGATGTTTTTTCACATCGATTCCCATCACCTCGAGGATCCTGTTGATGGATGCTTCCCGCTTTGCACTTTTCTTGTCCAGATAGCCGGGACGGCCTGTAAATAGATCCTCCAGTACCCATCCCTTCCCATCGACCTGCTCCACTCGTGTCACGGTCTCAAAAGGAAGAGCAGCCACAAGTGCGGGGACGTCGTAGAGTACAAAATGATCCCCGATCAAAATCGTTTTCCGGAAACCAGACCCCTGTGCCATGAGCTTCTCTCTTTTCGGTGACGGTTCAGATAGGAACCGATGAATGGTTGAGCAAATTCTCCATTTCATCGATCAGCGATTCTTCTTCGCCGATGCTGAGGGTGGTGGCGGCAGCCAGACGGTGACATGCGTCGAAAAACCCTCCCAACCGGTTGGTGGCCTCGGAGAGAGAGGTATCGAGACCCGGACGATTTCCTGCTTTGATCTCATCCTCCAGTTAACAAGCTGAACCATAAAATATTACCATATATTATAGGATTTGTCGTAAGTTTTTGATAAAAAGGATCTTTTAGACAGTATGGGTATTCCGCAACGAATTAATCCCCCCTAATTGTCGGCGGACCGCATCGCGGAATCAGGCAGCGCTTTGTTCTTGACACAGTCAACGGCAGGCGTTAATTCAACTTAAGAACCTGTAACAGAGGAGGTACTGAATTACGGATTTAAGATAATCCAAATCATCTTTTCCACCCAAACGTTCTATCTGTGGGCTTGATCGCTTTTGCCTTTAACCCTCAACCCAAAGGAGGTCGGTTATGTCCAGCAAACTAAGTCCCCGGTGTATGATCGTCTTTTTAACCCTCTCACTGTTTTTTTCTTTGATCGTAACCCCTGTTCAAGCGGAAATCAAAATCAAGTTCTGGCACGCCATGTCCGGAGGGCGGATCGATTTACTCAAGGGAATGGCGGATGATTTTAACAAAACACACTCCGGTATCACGGTCGAGTCACAGTATATCGGAAGCTACAACGAAACCTTAAATAAGACCATCGCAGCGGTGAAAGCCGGTGCCCCGCCGCACATATTTCAGCTCTACGAGGTCGGCACCCGCGGAATGATCGACGGCGGCATGATCATGCCCATCGGCAACATTGCAAAGCCGGGTGAAGTCGACTGGAGCGATTACGTCGATGCCGTGATGTCATACTATAAGATTAACGGCAAAGTTTATTCCATGCCTTTCAACTCTTCAACCCCGATCCTTTTTTACAACAAGACCCTCTTCAAAAAGGCCGGTCTGGATGTGAATAAACCACCCGATACCTGGAATCTGGTCCGGGAAATGGGGAAAAAAATCATGGACAGCGGCGCTGCAGAGGCAGGGATCACCTGGAACATGCACAGCTGGTACTTTGAACAGTGGCATGCCGTCCAGAACGCGCTGCTGGCGGACAAGGGCAATGGCCGTGAAGGGCGTGCCGGCAAGGTCATTTTCGATGAATCGGCCGGCGTCAATATCGTCAAATGGTGGACCGGTCTTGAAAAAGACAAAATCTACCTGAATGTCGGAAGGGGATGGAGCAACCATCGCAAGGCATTTATCAGCGGCCAGGCGGCCATGATGATTTCATCAACATCCGATGTCACCCAGATGACCAAAGCCTTCAATGAAAAGGGCTGGGGACTGGGAACCGGTTTCTTTCCAAGACCCGATGCCGTCCCCCGCCAGGGGGTCGTTATCGGCGGCGGCACCCTCTGGTTGACGAAAGACCACCCGAAAGCGGAATTGCAGGCAGCCTGGGAATTCCTTAAGTGGATCAGCATGCCGGAGCAGCAGGTTACCTGGCACAAAGGGACCGGTTACTTCCCCATCCGCAAAAGCGCTATGAAACTATTGGAAAAAGAGGGCTGGTTCAATAAATACCCGAATTACAAGGTGGCATTCGATCAGTTGCTGGAAACAAAGACCTCTTTGGCCACCCAAGGGGCGCTGATCGGGATTTTCCCCCAGCTCAGAGCCGCGGTTCAGTCCGGAATCGAAAAGGTGTATGAAGGAAAAGCCACACCGGAACAGGCCCTTAAAGAGGCTGCTGCAAAGACCAACAAAGAGTTGGCGAATTACAACTCTCTGTTCAAATAGGCTCCACGCCCTTTAAGTCCGGAAAGCATAACTTTGTCGAAACTCGGAAAGTCGGATGTCGCAGCCTTTTATAGCGACCTTCGGCTTTCCGGTTCTTTCGGATATTTCATGGGTCCGGAGCGTTCATCTGCATGACGCCTCAGGCTCGTCCGGGAAGGGCCATCTCTTTAAGGTTTGGCTCAAAGGTGAAATATCCGGAATATCTTATGCCTATCCGAGCGGAAGGTCCATCATGGAATCAAAATCCATCTATCCCCATAAAGTCCTGCCGTATCTACTGCTGGCACCGTCTTTTGTTATCATCGGCTATTTTCTGTTCTACCCCACATTCGAGACGTTTCGGTTAAGCCTCTTTCGGCTGGGGCCTTTCGGGATCCGAAAGCTTTATGTTAAATTCGGAAATTTTATCGATTTGTTCACTTCAGCGGATTACCTTCAGAGCTTTAAAATCAGTTTTCTTTTTTCCTTCTCCGTCGTTGTTTTCGGATTGGGGGTCTCCCTGGCCATAGCCGTGCTGGTCAATCGGAAAATTCGGGGCATTAATTTCTACAGGGCGGCTCTGATCTGGCCCTATGCCCTGTCTCCAGCCATTGCAGGCGCCCTCTGGGTATTTCTGTTCGACTCGTCTGCCGGATATTTGAACTACTTTATCTCGGTTCTTTTTGATGTGAAGCCGAAATGGCTGACATCCGGTTCTCTTGCCCTGGTGGTGGTGACCGCAGCGGCGACCTGGAAAAATCTTGGATACAATATCATCCTGTTTCTTGCCGGCCTCCAGAATATACCCGACGATATTAAGGAAGCAGCCAGGATAGACGGGGCCAGCCCGTTCCAGGTTTTTTGGAAAATCACGTTTCCGCTGCTCTCTCCAATGACATTTTTTCTTCTCGTCATGAACCTGATCTACTCCTACTTCGGCTCATTCGGATTGATTCATGTAATGACCGAAGGAGGGCCTGCAAATTCCACCAATATACTCATCTATGACCTTTATAGACAGGCATTTATAAACCACAACGCAGGGCTTGCCGCTGCAGAATCCATGATCCTGTTTGCCCTGGTGGTGATTTTGACCGGGCTGCAGTTCGGCACATCGGGCAGAGGCGTTCACTATCAATAATTATGGAGAGCTTCCATGATTAGGACATTTGTTAAAAAATATCATATCTTCACCCACATAACCCTCATAACCGTTATTCTGATCGTGGGCGCTCCGGTGATCTTTGGGTTCATCATCAGCACCCAAAGCCCCATAGAGGTCTTCAGCTATCCGCCCAAGCTTACCCCCGGGTCTCACTTCAGCAACTACCAGAAGGCCTGGAAGCAGGTGAACATGGGTCGCATGATGTTTAACAGCGCCTATTGCGCCATCATGGTCGGCTTCGGCAAATTCATCATTTCAGTCCTGGCCGCATTTGCGTTTACCCACTTTAAATTCAAGGGCAAGCAGTTCTGGTTCCTGCTGATCCTTATCACGCTGATGCTCCCCATTCCGGTAAGAATCGTACCGCTTTTTGAAATTGTCTCGGATCTCAAATGGGTGGACACTTACTGGGGGTTGATCGTCCCATTTCTGGCCAGTGCCACAGGAACCTTCCTGTTTCGTCAGCATTTCTTGACCATACCCAGTGAGCTCACCGATGCGGCTAAGATCGACGGCTGCGGCCCCATACGGTTTCTGTTTCAGATCCTGATACCCTTGTCGAAAAACACCATCTGCGCATTCGCGGTGATCGAGTTTGTCTATATCTGGAACCAATACCTGTGGCCCCTTATCGTGGTCAACTCAGATCACATGAAGGTGGTGCAAATCGGCATCAAGATGCTGATCAACACCGAGGCGATGAACAACTGGGGGGTCATCATGGCCGGGGTCCTGATCGCTCTGATTCCACCGCTGATCGTATTTTTCGTCATGCAGAAAAGCTTTATGAGAGGGTTCGGATTCATGCGTGAAAAGTAAAGTTCCAATGACCATGAAAAACTGGCGATCACCGTTAAGACATGTTCTGGTCGGGACCGTCGCGATCCTGTGGGCAATCATTGCATTTGCAGCCGATACGCGCGGATGCAGCCCGTCACCTTCGAACAAAGTGCCGACTTTAGCCCAAAAGCCCTATGTCATCGGCCACCGGGGGGCAGCCGGCCTGGCCCCTGAAAACACGCTCTCCGCATTTAGACGGGCGTTAGAAATCGGAGTCGATGGCGTGGAGTTGGATGTACTGATGTCGGCAGACAATGTGCTCGTGGTTCACCACAACTACCGGCTAAAACGTGATATTGCCCGCACGCCCGACGGCAAATGGCTGGAACGGTATCCGGCGCCGGCCATAAGGGACCTGGCGCTTACAGAGCTTAAAACATACGATGTGGGCCGTATCAAATCCGGCACCACTTATTCGGGCCGCCTCCCCAAACAGGAGCCCGCGGATGGAGAACGCATCCCCACGCTTTCCGAGGTCTTGACGCTTCTTAAGGAAAACGCATCCCGGCATACAAAAATTTTAATCGAAATCAAGACATCCCCCCAGAAGCCCAATCTTACGCCGCCGCCTGAAGTGGTCACCGATGCGGTGATAAAAGCCGTTCGCAGGGAAAATGCTTCCGCGCGCACCTGGATACTATCCTTTGACTGGAGAAACCTTGTACATGTTCAAAAAATTGCACCGGAACTACCAACGGTCTATCTTTCCTCGGCTTCCGGCCGATTCAATACCATCCAAATTGGGACACCCGGCCCGTCCCCCTGGACCGCGGGTTTCGATGTCGACGAATTGGGCGGCTCCATTCCACGCGCTGTAAAAGCTGCCGGCGGCTGCTATTGGGCCCCTCGTCACAGCCAGATTACAAGAAATCTTATTGAAGAAGCCCATGGTTTGGGACTTGCAGTTTTGGTGTGGACACCGGATCTTGAATTTGAAATGATACAATTGATAAAGATGGGGGTTGACGGCATCGTCACCAACCGGCCCGACATCCTTAACGCAATCCTAAAATAAACAACAGTCTTGATGAAACTTATCTATTATTTCAGAAAATGCCGGGTTTGGAGACATTGGATTATTGGTTTGAAATTAAGAGATATTTTGCTAAATTTCATGGATATAGGATATTCGGGGGTATCATATGTCTGAACTATTGAGAAGATTAGAGCATGAGGGCCCAAAGCCTGTCTAAACAGGAGCGCGCATTTTTAGCAGACCGCTTACTGAGCTCACTTGGTGGAGACGTGCTTAATGATGTAGAGGAAGCCTGGATATTGGTAAAGACGCGCCTCAGCAATAAAAGAAAAATTTCCTGAATAATCAATAATTAAAGTGAAATGCATTGATTGCTTTATAGGTGGTGGTTAAAATTTGTTCCTTGAGTTTCCGTATTGTCAAGGGTAATAAGGGTACTCGACATCAATTTGTCCCAACGCCCTTTATTTTTGTTTAAACGATATAAACGAGCAGCCAACAAAACAGGATGCCGCGTGCAGCTTAGAATCTCAATATCTTGAAACCGCAAATTATGCCCGCTCAAAACCGACAGCGCCTGCCCCATCGTTCGGTTATCCTGGTGGCATCTGCTGTTGCATTCTCGCTTCTGGGCGATCAGGCGCTCTATGCCATCCTTCCCATTCATTTTAAGGCGCTGGGTCTTTTCCCATACCAGGTCGGCATCATCCTTTCAGCCAACCGCTGGATCCGCCTGATCACAAATCACCTGGCCGAAAGAATCACCGCCCGTATCGACACGGTGTGGGTGATGCCGCTGGGCCTTCTGGTCAGCGCGCTTCTCTGTTTCATCTATGGGTTCGGGTATCCGTTTCCGGCGATTTTGGGAGCCAGACTCCTGTGGGGGCTCTGCTGGTCCTTTTTACGTCAGATCGGTATCATGACATCTGTGGCCAGCACGGTCACAGGCCATGCCGGAAAAGCGATCGGGTACTATACCGGTATTTCATGCATCGGACCCATCACCGGCTGTTTCATCGGAGCTTTACTTTTCGATATTTTAGGGTTTCGATCGACATTTATCATTTTCGGCATTTTGACCCTGTTTGGAATCCCTTTGGGGTATGCATCCCAGAAGGGCAATCAGGTTCAAAAACCGGAAGCAACGCCTGGTGCGGCAGGCGAGAAAAGCGAAAACAGGGGACTTCTGATATTCTTCGGGTTCGTGGTCGGCTGCGCGGGGCCCGGTCTTGTCATGTCGACGCTGGGATTTATTCTAAAAGATCAGTTCGGCGGTCACATCACAGCGGGGCCGATAGTGGTCGGCATCGCCACAGTAAACGGTTTTCTCCTGGCATCACGGAACATTATCGGGACAATAGGAGCGCCTTTTTTCGGCACCTATGTCGATTGGATCGGGTATCGAAAAGGGGCTTTTATCTGTTTTGCAGCCGCCACCATGACCCTCGCCACCGCCATGGCCGCCCAGAGCCTGGTGCTCCTTCTGTCGATGATATTGCTCTTTTTTATTTCTGCGGCCATCGCAATGGTCTTGCTATCGGCCCAAGCCGCCACCCACGGGCCACGGGTTTACGCCTCCTTAGCCACCGCTTTGGATCTTGGGGCGGCGCTTGGCCCGATTGTGGGCTGGACCATTCTCGAATTCATTTCGATGCCCACGCTCTCCTTTGCCCTTGGGGCTATCCTGTATGGCATGGCCATGCTCTTTTCCATAAGACAGATAAATCAGGCTCCATAGATATTGGGGTCTTTATCGGGTCATTGCGATAAAAACCACGCCCAGGGCAATCAACACGGCTCCAAGAATTTTTTGTCTTCCGTGTTTCTCCTGCAACCAAAAGATTCCGTAATAGGTTGAAAAGATGATGCTCACTTCCCTGACCGCCACCACATAACTGACCTTGCTCATTTGCATGGCAAAAAGAACGATTAAATAGGTCAATGGCGACAAAAACCCGACAATTAACATAAGGCGTTTGTTGATTTGCAATTCTTCTTTCAATTGTGTTCGTTCTTTATATAACACGTAAGGAGAAAGGGAAATCCATGAAATGAGTAGCATCAGATAGATATAGACCGGTGGATAAACGACCTGCACGCCGACCTTGTCGATCAGAGAGTAGGATGCAATCATGCTTCCGGTAAGCAGCGCCCATAGCGAGGCGCCACCGCTCAATGCCTTAAAGGGTTTTAAAAAAGATCCCGGGGAAAAGGAGCGTAAATGAACGACATAGATACCGGAAATTATCAGCATGATGCCGATTATTCCGATGAAAGAAAGCTGTTCCCGTAAAAAAATAACCGCCAAGACAGGTACAAGCAAAGGGCCCGACCCACGGGAAAGCGGGTATACCAGTGAAAGATCTCCGCGCTCGTATGCCCCTCCCATAAACCAGAAATAGAGCCCGTGCACCAGACCCGTTGCCACGATGCATATCCAACCCGTTGATGAAATCGTAATCTTGGGCCAGAAGTAAAAAAACATGGGAGAGAATAAAACCGCCGAAGCCGACAAAAAACACCAGGTGAATGCGATTTTGTGCTGACTCTTTTTGAGCATATAGTTCCAGCCGGCATGTAAAAAGCCGGCAATCAGCACAATGATCAATGCAAACCCGGTCACCCTCTCCACCCCTATGTATTAATAGTGTTTACCCGCTTCAACTTCTCCGATGACTTCATCCAGTATATCGATGGCCCGGTCCATCTCCGGTTTTGAAATAATCAAAGCCGGCCGTAAGGTAACGATGTTGCCTTCTATGGTTTTAAAGGCCAGCCCCTTTTCCATGCATTTGTACATGATGATCTCGGCCTCGTCCACTGCACGTTCTTTTGTTTTCCGATCCTTCACCAGGTCGATGCCCAAATGAAGACCGACACCGGCGATATTACCGATGAGGGGGTGTGAGGATTTCAAGGCTCTCAACCGCTCAATGGCATATTCTCCCAGTTTTGCGGCGTGATCGATGATTCTGTTTTTTTCCAAATACTCGATTTCAGCTGAAGCGGCTGTCGAGCACAAGGCGTTCTTCTCATGGGTGTAGTGGCCGATGGATCGGTTGGGAAAAACGTCGTAACATGCCTTGGTAACGATCCCGGCAAAAGGGACCAGCCCGCCTCCCATGGATTTGCCGAGAACCAGGATGTCGGGGACGATAAAATGCTCGCTGGCAAACATCTTCCCGGTCCTTCCGAATCCTTCAATGATTTCATCGAAAATCAACAAAGCACCATACTGTTCGCATAATTCCTTAACACCTTGCCAGTATCTCCGGCTGGGAACCACGGGTGTCGCGGAGATCGGTTCACCGATTATCGCAGCCACGCCCGGCTCCCTCTCCAGGATCAGTTCAATTTGTCTCAGGCACTCGGCATCCACCGCCGCTTCGCTTTCAAACCCCCAGGGGTTTCGGTAGTAATTGGGGAATTCAACATGAAGAGAACCCGGCATCATGGGCCCCATGCCTCCCTTAAAATGCTCTTCACCCCCCACACTGGCCGCTGCAAATCCGGCGCCATGGAAGGAATCCCAAAATGAGATGGTTTTAAAATTCCCGGTCACCTGCTTGGCAAGCGTCATCGCCATTTCGATGGCCTCGGACCCGCCGGGACAAAATAGAGATTTGCACAAATCACCGGGGGTGATTTCCGCCAGTTTTTTGGCGAGATTTACCGCCGGTTCATTGGTATATCTTCTGGGGCAGAAGGTCATTTCCCGGTCGATCTGCTTTTTGACAGCCTCCATCACCTCGGGTGTACTGAAACCCGCGTTGTGGACGCCGTTTCCATGCATATCGATATATCGGTTTCCGTTCATATCTTCGACATAGATGCCATGCGCTCTGGACAGAACATTTAACACCGGTGTGGACAGGCTCTGGTGCAGGAAATATTTCTTGTCTTGCTCAAAGATTTCCCGGGCACGACCGGTCAGGTTCCTATCCCAGTATTTTCTCCGATTGGCCGTGGTGTTGATATCCCCCTGCTCTCTTTCCATCCGTTTTGATTTTATACCATTATGGTTTTTCATAGTGAATGCCTCTATATTCCGATGAAATGTTGACGTTCCGAAACACCCGTTCAATTGTCAGTTTCTTGATAGTACCGGGGCTGATTCGAATCAAGGAAATAATAGTAATATAAACTATAATATATAGGAAACGAGATCCGGGTTTTTGCGTTTGAAACCGATACGGCTATCTATGGTCATTATTTACACAATAACTTGGAATCATTGATTATATGATAATTATTCCTTTGACGCAGGGCTAAATAGCAAATATATATACAGGTAAATTGTTACACATAATTTTATGGAGGAGTCGGCAATGAACACTTTACACCAATCCGAAGGGGACATTAACATATCTCCCCGGCGTCAGGCATGGCAGGAGAAAAACCTCGATGAAAATACCCGGGCGCTGCTGGATGATGATGCCCGTTATTTTCTAAAACAATCCCTTTCGACCCCGTGCTTAAATGTCATGCAGAAATGCGAAGGCATCTACATCGAAGATCTGCAGGGACGCCGCTATATGGACTTTCACGGAAACAATGTCCACCAGGTGGGCTTTGCTAATCCGGAGGTCATCGCCGCTGTCACAAAACAGCTCGAAGAACTCCCGTTCTGCACCCGCCGGTATACGAACCGAGTGGCCGTCGACCTGGCAAAAAAACTGACATCACTTGCACCCGGTGCGCTGAATAAAGTTTTGTTCTGTCCCGGGGGGGCCGAAGCCATCGGGATGGCCCTGAAGCTGGCGCGCCTGGCAACCGGCCGGCACAAAACCATCTCCATGTGGGATTCATTTCACGGCGCCACGCTGGATGCCATATCCATCGGCGGAGAGGCCATTTTCCGTCAAAACCAGGGGCCACTACTTCCCGGTACCGAGCACGCTCCCCCGCCCGACGAATACCGGTGTATTTTCGGGTGCAAAGATCGCGGGGGTTGCGATCTCACCTGCGCAAGGTATGTGGAATATATTCTGGAGAAAGAGGGGGATATTGCTGCCGTCATAGCCGAACCGATACGAAGCACCCCATACATCCCCAAACCGGAATACTGGCAATCCATCCGCCAGGCATGCGACCGGCACGGTGCCCTGCTCATATTCGATGAGATACCGCATTGCCTTGGCCGTACCGGTAAAATGTTCACCTTTGAAAACTTCGGGGTCATTCCGGATATGGTGGTCATCGGAAAGGGTCTCGGCGGAGGAATCATGCCGTTTGCCGCTGTCATCGCCAATGAAGCGCTTGATGTTGCGGAAAACCAGGCGATTGGCCATTTTACCCATGAAAAAAGTCCGGTGGCTTGCGCGGCTGCCCTTGCAACGATTGCCTATATTGAGGATCGAAAACTGGCCGACCATGCCCGGGAACTGGGTGGGTATGCCCTCAAGCGGTTGAAAGAAATGAAAGAAAAATACCCGGTAGTCGGAGATGTCCGAGGCCTGGGGCTGTTTCTTGGAGTCGAACTGGTCAAGGACCGGAACACCCGTGAACGCGCCGTGGACGAGGCCGAAACCGCCATGTATCGTGCGCTGTCCAGGGGCTTGAGCTTTAAACTGACCATGGGGAATATCTTAACCCTCACCCCGGCCCTGACCATCACCAAAGCGGAAATGGACAAAGCGCTCGACATCATAGAGGAGTGCCTGGCCGAGATTGAAATTTAGGGCCGCAGTATAATTGAAGGGATCGGGTAAAATCACCATTTCATCATTAGAAGGATAGGAATATGAAAAATACTCCCATCTCTGTAACGAAAAACAGCCCCTACGAACCGGTTCTATACAAAGCGGATGTTATGGTCCCCATGTCCGACGGCGTCAAACTTGCCAGCGATATATACCGGCCAGCGGCAAACGGCGTTGTAATAGAAGAAAAGCTTCCCATCGTGTTGCAGCGAACCCCATACAACAAAAGAAGCAAGCAGTATGTAAAGGAGCTCAAATACCTCGTTCGCCGGGGATATATCGCCGTCATTCAGGACTGCCGCGGGCGGTATCAATCAGAAGGTTCGTTTATAAAATATACGAATGAACCCAAAGACGGATATGAGACCATTGAATGGCTCGCCGACTTGCCCTATACCAATGGGAACGTCGGGACCATGGGGCTTTCGTACGGTGCGCACGTCCAGGCATGTGCCGCAAAGTTAAATCCTCCCCATTTAAAGACAAGCGTCTTGAACATGGGGGGCACATCCAACGGTTGGGATCATTCGATCAGAAACCACGGCGCTTTTACGTTAAAACAGTTAACCTGGGCATTTACACAAGTTGCAGATGAATCGGATAATCCGGTTGTGCGGGACATGCTCGACATTGAGAGGGCAATCCATTGGTTTCAGGCCTTACCGCTGAAAAAGGGTCTTAACCCCCTGTCAGCCGTTCCGAATTTTGAGGCATATATATTCGAGATGATGACCCACAGCGATTACGATGATTACTGGAAAGATATGGGCACCAATTGGATGGAGTATTATGACCAGACCTCGGATATCCCTATGATTCACATCTCGGGATGGTATGATGGCTATTGCGCTACGGCCATCCAGAATTATTTGGGTCTTTCAAGAAGTAAAACGTCACCGATCCGATTGCTTATGGGACCCTGGCTTCACGGAGAGAACGACTGTACCTGCGCCGGTAATGTAGAGTTCGGGCCCGCTGCCGCCATTGACGACTTCTACACCGAATGGCATTTGCGCTGGTTCGATCACTTTCTAAAGGGGAAAAAAAACGGTGTTGGAAAAGAGCCTGCCATAAAACTTTTTATCATGGGTACCGGAGATGGGCGCAAAGATCAAAACGGCAGATTGTTTCATGGCGGATACTGGAGAACCGAAGCAGATTGGCCGCTGCCGGATACCCGGTTTACAAACTATTATTTTCACCCGGGCGGTTCTTTGAGCACGGAACTGCCGGGAACCGGTGATGCTTCGACCACTTACACATACGACCCCAGCCATCCGGTACCGACCATCGGAGGGGCAATGGCTGCATCCCTGCCTGTGTTTACCGGCGGCGCCTTTGACCAACGGGAAAGGGAGTTTAAAGACGATCCGGAGAAAGGATATTTCGGATCAAGGCCCCCGTATCTTCCACTTAAAGCTCGCCATGATGTGGTCGTATTTCAGACCAAACCGCTCCCGGTGGATGTAGAAGTTACCGGGCCTATTGTGGTGAAGCTTTTTGCATCATCTTCTGCAGTGGACACGGATTTTACTGCCAAATTAATCGATGTCAACCCGTCCAGTAAAGATTTCCCATCCGGATTTGAAATGAACCTGACCGACGGCATCCTGCGGGCACGGTATCGGAACTCCTCGGAGCGGCAGACGCTTATGAACCCTGGAGAGATATACGAATTCATTATTGAGCCGTTTGGCACCGCCAACGTCTTTAAAAAGGGCCACCGAATCCGGATCGATATTTCCAGCAGCAACTTTCCAAGATTTGATGTCAATCCGAATACGGGAGAGCCGCTGGGTATGTCCCGGCGCATGATAAAGGCCGATAATACGATTTTCCATGACACGGTTCATCCCTCTCATGTGATTTTGCCCATCATACCGCCACGCGTGAATAGAAAATAAAAAATATTCGCAAAAAAGAAAGGATGCTCATATGGTAGCAAAAGTGTGTTTTATCGGTTTTGGAGAAGTGGCTTCTATTTTTTCCAAACCCATCCGGCAGAATGGTGTGGAAGTTGCTGCATTTGACGTTCTCTTATCCCAGAAAGGGGGAGAAGAAATCCTCAATAAAAGAGCCCAGGCAGATGGCATTCAATTTGGCTTGTTACCGGATGCGGTAAGAAATGCGGATTTTATTCTTTCCACCGTAACGACCAGCGTGGCAGAAGAAGCGGCTCGATCCTGTTCGGAATGCATCAGACCCGGGCAAACGTATATCGACCTCAATGCCACAGCTCCGTCCATGAAACACAGGATTGCTGAAATTATTCAGCCCACCGGTGCGAACTTTGTGGAAGGATCGATCTTAGGCGCTGTCGGTGTTACGGGATCTGAAACCCATATACTTACCGGCGGACCAAAGGGTCGGGAGACAGCTGATATACTCACCCGTTTGGGCCTCCATGCTGCATACTACAGTTCTGAAATCGGCAAAGCTTCTACATTTAAAATGCTTCGCAGCGTTTTTTCCAAAGGCCTTGAAGTGCTCCTTTTGGAGTTTCTCATCGCCGGTAAACGCGCCGGCATTGAAGACGATCTTTGGAAGGAAATCGTTGATCTTTTTAAAAACAACCCCTTCGAAGTTGTCGCTGCAAATTGGATCAAAACCCATGCCACCGCCCATGAAAGACGATATCATGAAATGACACAAGTAAGGGGGGTCGTTCAGGAAATCGGCCTGGACCCAATCCTCACATCCGGAACCGAGGCTTTTTTCAAGCGATCCTGTGAATTGGGTTTAAAAGAAGCATTTCCGAAAAAACCGGATTCCATGGATGCGGTGATCGATTTCATGGAAAAGCAGCTTCGCTGAACAACGCTTTTGTGCCTTTGCAGAAATTGATTCCAACATGCCCGGGATAGGAAGCGGTGATGAAAGTTGTGATTGTCCGAGCAGCGCCGGAAGAGATTAAACGACTCATTGTGAGCCAATTCCCCGACCAATGGGAGGTCGTCGTCGTTTCGGCCGGGCAGCTGAAAGAAGCCATTAAAAACGCCGATGCCATAATTCCGGAACATACGGGCATCGATGCCCCCTTGCTCGATAAGGCTGATAATCTCAAACTGGTTCAGACCGGTGCCGGTTATGACAATGTCTCCATTGAAGCATGCACAAAAAGAGGAATCTACGTGGCCAATGCAGCCGGCATCAATGCGACGGCCGTAGCCGAGCACGTATTTGCGTATATTTTCTGCTGGTATAAAAACATCGTTTATTTAGATGCCGCCCTAAAGGATGGCAACTTCTCAATGGGTTATGGTGGCTCAGAGCTTTCACGGAAGGTTATCGGTATTGTCGGGCTGGGCCATATCGGAAAAGCGGTTGGCCGGTTTTCGGAATCATTTGGAATGAAAGTGTTGGGCTGTCACACACGTCCTATGGATACGGGGTTTGCGGTTGAATGGGTCGGTCTTGAGACACTCCTCGGAAGATCCGACATCGTAACCCTCCATGTATCGCTGAACCAGGGGACACGACATATGATTGGACGAAACGAGCTTGAAATGATGAGAAAGGATGCGTTTCTCATCAATACGTCCCGAGGATCGGTGGTTGATGAAACCGCATTGACCGAGGCATTGCAAACGGACCAAATCGGGGGAGCGGGCCTCGATGTCTTTGAAACGGAACCCTTGCCGGAAGATAACCCCCTTCGGAAATTGAACAATGTTATCCTGACACCCCACACCGCAGGGGAACCAGACGCTCTTTACTTCCACTCAAACCGGTTCAAATTTTTCGCAGAAAACATCCAACGGGTGTCCGAAGGAAAACCACCCCAGAATGCACTAAACCGAATAAAGCCCTTTCCCCGTCAATTATAGTTCTCAGAATCTTACGGATTATCAAGAAATACATGGTTTCTGTTTGCACATGCTCATAGTTTAAGATTTAGCTCGGAGGCAATTTGCTGCAGTTTTTCTAATACAGGCGGAAGCACAGGAATTCCCCTTTTTTCATTTTCTTTTTTATTCAAAATTTCCGGCTCCCCAGGGATAAAAACTGTTTCTGCACCGGGTTCAGTTGGTGAGGATTTGACATCATCAACCAGGGCGTCAAAATCTCTATTGAATGCATCCACTTGGCGGAAGCCTTTAATCTTCAGAGCCCCGAAAAAATGCCCGATGTTTGCTTCGGCATCTGATCTTTTGGACGATGATAGCATGCTTCCGAAATTGGCACCGGATAAAACTCCGGATAAAATATCCACCATCAATCCCAGACCGTACCCCTTATAACCGCTGGTCTTTTTATCTCCACCCAAAGGATATTGTAATACCGACATCGGGACGACACCTTCAGAATCTATAAATGGTTTTGTCGTCGGGTATACCCATCCATCAGGAACCGTTTCGCCCTTCCGAACTGCCACATCAATCTTACCGCTGGAGACGGCACTGGTTGACATATCCAAAATAAACGGGGTTCCGTTTTCCCTTGGAATCGCAACGCTGATGGGGTTTGTCCCCAAGATACCGGTTGTTCCGCCGGTCGGCACAACCCGGGGGGATGCATTGGTCATGGCGATCCCAATCATGCCATGTTCAATAGCCATACATGAGTAATATCCTGCAATCCCGAAGTGATTGCTCCGATTCACGGCAATAAATGCAGATCCGTATTCTTCTGCCCGATCAATGCACGCTTTCATGGCATGCCAACCGACGACCATGCCGATGCCGTTTCCCCCATTGCAATGGCCTGTGCCAGGTGCCTGCCAATTTATTTCGATTTCAGATCTTGTTTTTATGAGCCCTTTCTTGATCCTCAAATAACAGGGAAAAAGTCGTGCCAGCCCATGGCTGTCGATTCCTCTTCGATCCGACTCAAGCAAAATATCCGCTGCCAATCTGGCATCATCGGAAGGAACACCGATTCGCTCAAATACTTTTTCGGTAAACTCACGCAGGACTTCGGCATCAAATAAAACAGGTTCCTTCATTGTTGTTTTCATGGGAGTATCTCTCTTTCCTTTGTGGAAGGTGGAAGCCGGCTTTTTAAAGGGAGGCTTCTACATACCCATTAGATGTTGACCGCTTAAAAGAACGGCTGTGCCCGAGTCCATACGTTGAATTCTCTAAAAATCAAGAGGTATGTCTCCCCGAAGCTTCTCCCTATTTTAAGGAGCGATGATTCACCACTGTGAAATCAAAACCATGCCGGCACGGTATTTAAAATTGAACGAAAAGTCAAATAATCGATGCCGCTGTGGAGGTCCTGAAAAGGATTGCATGCCTTCACTGTCAATGGATATTTCCCAACCGAATATTTTATCCGGTTTCCCTGTCTTTCATAGAATTTTCATAAAAATTAGATTGCTTATAAAAGCAAAATGTGTCCTAAAGTCAATATACAAATCTTTTAATTAATAACCACAGGTTATAATTAATCTAAAACTGTTCTATATGGCCGTCAAGCGGGAAAGCCTGAGCCTATCGGCAAAAGCGCTCAATATCACTCAGCCGGCAGCAGGCAAAGGCATCAATTGGGCGCCTGAGCTTGAAGGAGGCATGGTTCCATGAATCTTAACCAGTTAAAGATCTTTTATCTGGCCGCCAAGTACGGAAACCTGAGTTTGGCGGCAAAAGACCTCAATATAACCCAGCCTGCGGTAACAAAAGGCATTCAGCGGATTCAGGAACATTATGATGTGATGTTTACGAATCGGTTCGGGAAAAAACTGGTATTGACCGACGCCGGAGAAGTATTATACGGAATCGCCGAAAAGATATTTGAAATGGAACGCTATGCCGAAGACAGCATCCGCGAGTTTCAAAAACTTAAAAAAGGGCATATCCGGATCCATGCCAGCGAAAGCTTCGGGGCTTATTATCTTCCCTCCATCATGACACCTTTCTGCAAGGTAAATCCCTTTGTGAAGATTTCCGTAAACATCCTGCCCACCGAACATGTACTGGGGAATGTCATCGAACTCAAGAATGATCTGGGGTTTATCTCTTATCCTGTTGAGCATGAAAAAATTCAGATCCGAGAGATACTTGAGGACCGTCTGGTCCTCCTGGTTCCACCGGGACATCCCCTTATCCATAACCGGCCTATCGATCCCAGGGATCTTGAAAAACAACCGATGATTGTTCATGAGACAGGGTCGGCCCCGAGAACCGCCATCGACAAATTCATCAGAGACAACAAGATTTCAGTTAATATTCCCCTGGAGCTGTCCAGCAATCGGGCCATCAAAAAGGCGGTTGAAGGCGGCCTGGGAGTTGCTCTGATCAGTCGAAAGGTTGCGGAGGAAGAGATTGAAAGGGGTGAACTGGTGGCCATCCCCCTATCGGATCATTCCATAACAAGAAAATTCTACATGGTTCATCACCAGGATAAATATATTTCCGAACTCCTCCAGGGGCTCATTACCCAAGTGGACCACTGGGTATCCGATTATATGAAGACGGTTTCCTGATCCAGCCCAAGTCCGGCCAGGCATACCGCCAGTTTGTGCGTAAAAATGCCGATCCGTTCCCCTTAACGCCGATATGGATACCGGACGGAATGACCGAATGTTTTAAATGCGACAAATGATCCCACTCCATAAATTACGCCGCAAGAAAAAAAAATAGAATTGGCGGGAAATTCGAACTGGGCAATACTCCATCCGATGATGGGGCCCACAGACATTCCGAGATCTATTGCAGTTGCATATGAAGCAACGGATCGTGGTCCCCCCTGTCCGGCTTGGGTTGAGAGGAGTGTCATCAGTGCGGTAGAACAGATGAAGAACAAAATTATAAAAAAAACCATCGGGACCGGTCGGGTAAAGCTGGAGACTGCGGCCAGTACCAACGCATTCAGCGGAAATAGGATCCGGATCGACTGCTGCCTGCCGATCCTGTCTGCCACAGCACCTATTACCGGACTTCCGATCCCGTCAACCAACCATCTCAAGCCCATGATGAAACCCGTCAAGGTGGCAACCCCGATGGTATACGTCGCGATCATAAACGATTCTCCGACATGTGCTTTAAGGATAAGACCCAGTGTCGACATAATCATACCGCCTCCCACAAGGCCCAAAACAAAACCGCAGCATATTACGCCGAAATTCCGTTTCTTCCCGGATGCGCTTTTCACGGGCTTGTCCTTAATTGGAAGACTTTTCTTTTGAGACAGGGCGCCCAGGGGAACGGAAAGAAACGACAGGATGCCCAGGCCGACCAGCGTCGCTGAAAATCCGAATAGATCATGGCATGCGCCGCCGATAAACAGACCGAATGTCCGCCAGATGGCGGTGATGCCTCGAAAATACCCCATGTTTTCCCCAAGATGTGCATCCGAACTGGAATTGACGACTTCCATGATGCCGGCTTGACGAATAAATGAAAAAGAGACGCCCCAGAGGATTCTTGCAAAAAGGATAATTATAAACAGCTGTGAAAGTCCGTAGACGATGGTCACAACGGATCCCAGGGAAAAAGCCGATATGAGCCATAGATTGCTAGGATAACGGCGATAGCAGTATTCGGCCGTATGGTTTGTGGACAACCGAATCCAACGATTGACCGAGAGAAGTATTCCCACTTGAATGGGGGCGAGCCCAAGGTGCGGATAATAGCTCGGAAGTATGGCGTAGAGGAGAAAATCTCCCATACTAACGGTGGACATCGCTATTGGAAAATAGATGATATGCAGTGGAGGTCGCTTCATGAAACTCCATTTTTTTTTATTGCAAAGAAAATACCCTCCGTCCGGATTGAAGATATCTTCAAGGGCTGCAACTTCGCGCCGTATATCTTCCGGCGATTCAAACGGCATCGTCTTCTGAATGGAGACATCACCTTAAAAAGAAATGGACTTGCCGAACATTGCCTTCAGGCTGGAAGGAACCCACGTTTCAGGATGTTGCTTGACCTTTCGGGCACTTTGCCAGACAGAGCGCACAGACATGCGCGCCTCGCCGGGCTCCGGAATCCGCCCCATCCCTATAGTTGCCGCAGGCATTCACATCCAACCGTTTTTCAACCCCTTCGGACTCACGGAACTCAACGCCTTTTAGCGCGCCCACGGGGCACACGTCGGCACACACCCGGCAGTCTCCACAACTGCCTTCCATGATGGTTCCGGCCTCCAGTTCACAATCGGTCAGAACGCTTGCCAGTCGAATGCGGGGACCGAATTCCGGTGTGATCAGGAGACAGCTTTTCCCGACCCATCCCAATCCGGCCAGGCGTGCAGCTAGTTTGTGCGGGAAGATGCTGATCCATTTCCATATAAGCCCTTCCCCCCTATTGCGCTATCGAAGTCCTTGGGTTTCGATACCCGGCATAAGGCTTTCAAGGAACTTATTCGTAGTTTTTCTTTCAGTATAAGTCAAACGAATATTAACTCGGTATGTCATAATAGAAAAATTATCGGAAACCGGGGAAATGCTTGAATGGTGGGGAAAATTATCTTGTATAGATAGTAATAAAGGATCTAAAAATTACAAAAGACCTGTTTCAAAAATAGGAAAATTCCCCTGAGGTCGTCCTGCAGGCAAAGGGGATTGCGAAAAAATTGACGGATCTCTAACGACTCCCCTGCTCTATCGGTTTGGAAAATGGTTTTCTTTCAGTAATCCCTCCACAAAGGCTTTGCTTCTTAAAACAGCGCCCTCAAGGTCGTCAAAACCGAGCAACTCTAAAGAGAACATCCCGTCAAAGGATCGCATAAAAGGAAGAATCGCCTGCCAGTCAATGGACCCTGAACCGAGCTCACCATGGGCGCTGGATTTGGCGTCGTTGTCATTCAGATGCACATGGACAATGCGATCGTTAAATGTTTCGATGGCTTCTTCAACACCGCCTTCAAGATTTGCATATCCAATATCCAGTGTAATTTTCAGAGCCGGGCTTCCGATTTCATCCACCCATTCAATAAGCTCTTCATAGGTGGATTGGATGCACCCTTTGACATGGCTGAAATTTTCGAGCCCGATGTTCACACCCAGCTCTTCGCCGCAATTTGCCGCATCCGCCAAAGACTCCTTGAACCGGACCAGGGCCTCTTTTTTTAATTTTTCCAGTTGAAACCTCAGGTATCGGCTGAGCGGATTCTTATTGTGAACGCTTAACCGGGGATATTGACCCGGATGGATAATGACGACGCTACCGCCGATGCGGCTGCAGATCCGTATGGTTTCCCGGAGTTGTCGGCGACTCTCTTCCAGGTGCCCTTTATTGATCCCGGCCAGATCGTTTCCGGCGCAAAAATGGATGGCCAGCACAAGGCGGTTGTCTTCGGCAATTCCTTTTATATAATCAATCTCTTCCTCGGATACCAAGCCGGGTGCGAAATCAAATACATTGGACCAGATTTCAACCCCTCCAAACCGATTGGCAACGGCAAACTCGATAGCCTGACGATAACCCATTTTGAGAAAAAGAGAGTAGGTGGACAATCCAATTATCGGCACCTGATGCCTCCTTTGTCAAATAAACAGCCGAAAGTCGGCTCTGGTTTGTTTAAGGCAAAACTGCAACCCGGATCGCCTCTCCGGATTCTGCTATCCGCATCCCCTCGGTGGTATCCTGCAACGGCACCCGATGGGTTACGATATCCTCAAAGGGAAATAGATTACGGGTCATGGAGAGAAAGTCCACCGCCATCTGAAGATGCTTTGCGTCGTAATTGTGAACACCCTTCAGGGTCAGCCGCCGCCACACAATGTCGCAGGCATCGAAGGTAAAGGCTGCTCCCGGAGAGGAATTGCCGATTTCAACAAACCGCCCCCCGATCCTGAGACATTTCAGTCCCATCGGAATCAACGCCGGAACACCGGCCACCTCCATGGCCCCGTCCACACCGAAACCGCCGGTAAGCGCCCGCACTGCCTCCACCACCTGCTCATCGGTCATGCCTCGGGTGTTCAGGGTATCGGTGGCCCCGAAGCCTTTGATAAACTGAAGCCGGTGATCCATTATATCGGTGACAATAATCCTTCGGCACCCGTAGTGTTTCGCCAAGGCTGCCGCGTAAAATCCGAGGGCCCCGGCCCCCATGATCAACACATTTTCGTAGGGTTTGATTTCGATGGCTTCCCATCCGGCCACAACCGTGGAAAGCGCACAGTTAGCAGGTGCTACGACCTCGTCGGTCAGATCATCCGGAACCTTGATCACACAGGTGCCCGGGGTGATGTAGCAGTACTCGGCAAACCCGCCCAGAAAATGGGGCGGTTCCGCACAGCTGTCATGGCCGTATTTCTTCAAGGAACGGCACTTCATCATCAAGCCCTTTTCACGGCAGTAGTAGCACTTGCCGCAGTTGTCCATGATGGTCCAGGTGATCCGATCCCCCACCTCTAACGGGCAGTCTCCGGAATCGTGTGTCACGCCCTCTCCCAGTTCAACGATTTCTCCTACGATTTCATGACCCAGGATGCTCGGCACCGGACCGCTTCGCCTCCCCAGCCAGGTATGCAAATCGGATCCGCAGATGGTACAGCACGTCACCCTGACCAGTATGCACCCTTTCCTCACTGCCGGAAGCGGGTATTCGATGATTTCCAGATCCCTGTTTGCAGCCGTCATAACGGCCGCCTTTCCCGTTTCCGTCATGATGATCCCTCCTTGATCTTCAAATGATTGAATAAGGCAAAATTCTAATCTGGTTAAAGAATTTTGGACTGTTGTATCAAAGGCAAGTGTATTTGCAATACCCTTCGACTCCAGGCGCGGGCCAAACGGTTAAACTCATGATTTCGGTTCATACGGATAGGCGGAGTTGTCCAGGTAATCGTGGAAATGGACGGTGGTTTGTTCCGGGTATAGGAAAATGACGGCATATGACGGCGGCTCGTGGCTCTTGGGAACCACCTCAACGGCATCAAAATCAAAAGGAACTTGGTGATTGGTTCCGCGCAGCATGGAAAACGGAATTCCCCGCCAGCTTCCCGCCACCGGCCGGTGCACATGCCCCAAAAATATGTGCTGTATGTTTTTATGCGGCTCGATTATTTTTCGAAGGTAATCGCCATCATGTATCAGTCGGATACGGTCAAGACAGGGAAGGCCGATCTTAAAGGGCGGATGATGCATAAACAGGTAGACCGTACGCTCGCGTGACGTCTCTAGGTGCGCCTGGAGCCAATTTCTGCGCTTTTCGCAGTAGGATCCCCAGTTGTTGCCCTGCTCAACGGTGTCTAACAGAATAAATCGGCCTGCTGCAGTATCGACTACCGATTGTACAAAGCCGTTTTCATCGCACGGAGCACCTGGAAAGACCTTATGAAAATTTTCACGATTATCGTGATTTCCGATCATAAAATGATAAGGGATCGAAAGGGTGCGCAAACAGTCTCGCAGACTTTCATACGTTTCAATCAATCCATTGTGCGCCAAGTCACCCGTTATAATGCATAAATCCGCATCGGCATGGTTGGCGTTAATATCGGCGATGCATGATTTTAACCGTTTATGCGGATCAAGGCCATGCAGTCGGTTTCCGTTGGGGACATAATGAATGTCGGTTATCTGAATGAGTTTCATGAGTGTCTGGTGAACTCCTTATTATATGTACATCTTCTATGAGGATATCTGTATCGGCGTATCGTTTTGTCGAGACGCAGCCGCAAGAAGCAGTCGAGTATAGTCGTGTTTCGGTTTGGCGAAAACATCCTCCGTAAGGCCTGCCTCGGCGACCACCCCTTTCTGTAACACAATGACCCGGTTGGCCACCTGCCTGACAACGCCGAGGTCATGGCTGATGAAGACACAGGCGACTCCCGTCTTTTTCTGGAGAACTTTCAGCAGTTCCAGCACATGTGCCTGCACGGACACGTCAAGTGCCGAGGTCACTTCATCGCATAAAATCAGATCGGGTTTGGCGGCAAAGGCGCAGGCGATGGCAATCCGCTGCTGCTGTCCGCCGGACAACTGCCGGGGAAATCGAGAAAGATGATCCTCAACCAATTCCATAGATTCCAGCAACTCCACCATACGGTCACGTGCGGCCCTGCCCTGGAGACCGAAAAAAATTTTTAGAGGCCGGGACAGTATGGTTTCAATCCGGTGGCGTGGATTGAGAGAGGACAACGGGTCCTGGAAAATGATCTGGATGCGCCGTCTTAAATCCAGTGACCGTTTTTCACCTGCGATATTAATGGGCTGGCCATCAAAAATGATGTCTCCGGTCGTTGCAGACAAAAGGCCGCAGACAATATTGGCGATGGTCGATTTGCCGCTGCCGGATTCTCCCACCAGCCCGATGGTCTCACCGCACTCAAGATCGAAGGATACATTGTCGACTACGAGCGGACCCTTTTGGGCTTTGAAAATAGCGGCCGGGGACCAGGGGCTTTTATAGCGGAATTTAAGATTCTTGACACTCAATAAAGGCGCCCGGTCAGGCTCGACCGGTTGAAAACGACCGGCGCCATTTTCCGAATCCACACGTGGAATTGAGGAGATCAACATTTGGGCATAATCTGTTTGCGGCGCCTTGAAGATGCGCGAAACCGACCCTTTCTCTACAACAATGCCATCCAGCATGACCAACACGTCTTCGCATATGTAGTCGGTGAGCGTAAGGTCATGCGTGATGTAGACCAGGGCCATATCCCTTGTCTTCCGCAGCTCTTTCACCAGCTGCAGAACCTGCATCTCCGTGGTTGTATCCAGGGCGGTCGTGGGTTCGTCGAGGACCATGATAGCAGGTTGGCAAGCCAGTGCCCCTGCAATCACGACCCGTTGCCGCTGTCCGCCGGATATCTCATGGGGGTAACGCTCATAGATCTGTTCAGGGTCGGGAAGGTTTGTGGCGTCAAAAAGCTCCAGGGTATGGTTCCGGGCAGACCGGTTGCCCATCCCTTGATGGATTCTTAAGATCTCATCCACTTGCGGACCCACCTTGATATGATAGGTGAGCGAACTCAAGGGGTTCTGGGGCACCATGGCGATCCGCCGACCGCGTAATTCGCGCAATTCCGAAGAATTCATTTGTAAAATATTGAGACCGTCGAACTCCACCTCACCGCCCATAATCAGACTTCCGGGTCGGCAGTAACCCATCAGCGCCCTGGCCAGGGTCGACTTGCCGCAACCGCTTTCCCCGACAATGCCCAGGGTTTCACCCTTTTGCAGTTGAAAACCAACATCACTGACAGCCGGAACAAGCTTCTTAAAGCGGTTGTAATATCCGACGGTAAGATTATTTACATTCAGTAGTCCCATAGCCTCCTCAGTCAAGACCCCGTGCCGCATCAAGGCCCAGGGCGTTGGCCAGTCCATCGGTGGCAAAATTCAATCCGATTACCAGCGTACTGATCAAAAAAGCCGGGAGCAGCACGAGCCAGGGTGCAAAATAAATCTGACGAATGCCTTCATAAACCATCAGTCCCCAGTCCGGTGTCGGCGGGGAGATACCCAGGCCGAGAAACGACAGGGCACTGACCGACAGAATTGCGGATGACGTCCGGATGGCGAACTCAACGACCACTACTTCCAGAACATTGGGACAGAGTTCACGAACGATCACCGAAAGCTTCGACTCTCCGCGCAAACGTGAGGATTTTACATAATCCAAGGGCACCTGGGTCAAGGCCTGTGAACGGATGATCCGAAGTGCTCCGGGCATGTAATTGATAGCAATCACAACTGTGAGCACCGGAATGGATCGGCCGAAACCGACCACGCACAGCGCTACAAAAAGGATCCCGGGGATTGAGAGCTTTGTGTCCACCAGGCGCATGATCACGTCGTCAAAGAGACCGCCGATATAAGCCGCGGAGACCCCGATGAATCCGCCGATTATAACGGCGACCAATGCGCCCAGCATGGCCACAAATATGGAGGTCCGCCCCCCCATCACCAGGCGTGTTAGGTAATCCCGTCCGATGATATCCGTGCCCAGCGGAAACCCCGGCGAGCCGGGCGCAAGCAGGCTGGGCCCGGCCAGTTCGGTCGGCCCGTAAGGAATAAAAAGCGGTGCAAACAAAGCGCTGATCAGATGAATCGCCACCAGGGTTACACCGATCGCAGTGCCCGGGCTGTGGGTTAAGATGGCGTGCATTGATTTCTCACTCATGTTTGTGACTCCGGACACGAGGGTCGAGAATGATAATGGATAAATCGGCCAAAAGATTCATGCAGATGACAAGAACAGCGCCTATAAAAGCAATCGCTTGAACCACATGCACTTCCCGCTTGTCCACCGCCTCAATCAGCTGCAATCCGAGACCCGGATAACCGAAAACCTTTTCAATCACAATCAGACCGTTGAGCAGCCCGGCAATAAAAAGGGCCATTGAATTGAGTGACGGAATAACCGATGCCGGTAAGGCGTGCCGGAAAACAATCCTCTTTTCCGGTATGCCGGAAAGCCTTGCCCGCTCGACAAACTCGCAATTCATGGCTTCGATGAATCCTGCGCGCAGCAACCGGCTCAGGTGGGCAACGTGGCCGATAATGACGGTAACCGTCGGCAGGAGTGAAACCTTGAGTAACTCCAGGGCGGGTGCATCTGCAAACACGAAAATAAGGGCCGGAAAGAGCGGAATCCAGACCGCAAAGGCCATGATGAGAAGAGTGCCGATAACAAAGTCGGGAATGGAATAGCCGATAATCGCCAAAGACGATACGATGGTGTCGGGCTTGCGGCCCCTAAAATAGCCGGTTGTGCTGCCGATTGCCAGTGCGATGGGAATCGCGATGAGGGTAATCACCAAGCCCAGCAAAAACGAGTTGAGCAACGGGTCCCAGATGACCTCTGAAACCGGTGTCTTGTCGATGAAGGTAACGCCGAAGTCACCGACAACGGCACCTGAAAACCACTGTAAGAACCGTGCAACGGCAGGTTTATCGAGACCGAATTCGCGACGTAAAGCCTCGATCTGTTCGGGCTCCATGATCATCAAATCATCTGCAGTCAGAAAAACATCCAAGGCATCGCCCGGCAGCACCTCGGTTGCCGAAAAGACAAGTACGGCAACCAAAAAAATAATGAGCAGTGACAACCCGATTCGTCTTAATATTGCTGTAAGCATTGTCAACCCTTTGACTCAACCCGAATGGGCTACCGGGATGGGGTCTAAACGACCCGGTTTCTTTCCGGTCACATGCGGGAGGCGAACTTGTCTTTCTTCGCCCCCCGCCTCCGAAAACAGCCGATGATTATGACTTCCAAACCTCGTTGAACCGAAGCGACCAGTGCTGGGAATGGGCCTTAAGCCCCTGCACATTGGACTTGAAGGCAATGGCTTCGCAGCGACCGGTAAGAAAAACAGCCGGCACCTCTTCCTGCAGTATACGCTGCATTTCGTGGTAGATTTCTCTGCGCGCCGCAGGATCACCGGTCCTCATGGCTTTCTTGTAAAGTGCGATGTACCGGTCACCCTCGGGGCAGGGATGCCAGTAGCCGCTTTCGTTATAGGTCGGACGTGCCATTCGGAAAAGATTCATTGCCGGATTGCGAGGACCCACGGGCCCCATGGCGAAACGATGTTTTCGGGTTTTCTTCTTGTCTTCAACACGCCATTTCCGGTATCCCGCCATGGGTCTTTCTTCGATCTTCATGGTAATACCTGCCTCTTTGACCGACTCCGCGGCAACCGAAAATACCCTTGATATTTCAGGTATATATGGCCCAAAATAAAATGTCGGGAGGGTGATTCCGTTTTTATATCCGGCTTCAGCCAGCAGTTTTTTGGCTTTTTCGATGTCACGGGGTTCCTGTTTTTTTAGAAAATCCTCATTAAACGGGGCCATGTGCGTGTCGTTGGATGCCCAACCGGTTTTACCCCCGTAAACAATGCGGATTATGGCTTCCCGATCAAGGGCCAGGGTGAGTGCCTGGCGGATGCGCTTATCCATAAACGGCGATCCTTCGTATTTCGGCAATACCATTAGAATCTGATCCCCGGCTTTGGCGACATTGACAACCGTATCAGGGGTTTTTGACAACTGCCCGATCAGGGACGGATCCACACTCGCCAATACGTCGAACTGTCCGGACAGATAGCCGTTGAGCGGATTCATACCGGGCAGGTTCACACATTCCAGCGTGTCAAGATAGGGTCCCTTGCCCCAATAGTCTTCGTTGGCTTCGTAAATAACCCTGCGGCCGACATCGATCTTTGCAAACTTGTAAGGCCCGCTACCGATACCCGAGAGTCCCATCTCTTCAAGCGGCGCGGCCGGCATGATGGCCTGACGATATTCGGCCATATTCCAGGGAAACTCGCTGTTGGGTGTCTTCAGGAAAAAACGGACTTTGTTGGGACCCGCCTTCTCGACCTTGTCCACCAGTTTTTTGGCAAACGACGTGCCCAGTTTTTTATCTTTGTGAAAATTATAGGAAGCAACCACATCTTCGACGGTTAACGGCCGGCCGTCATGGAATTTGACATCTTCACGAATCGTGACTTCCCATACTTCTTGGCCGTCATCGGCTTCCCATGCCGTGGCGATTTCAGGCACAACATTTAACTCTTCATCGACCCAGGTCAAAGCGTTGTACGTGTTTCGGGTTCTGATTTCGATGCCGTAATAGGGATGCATGGCATTCTTCAGGCTCTTGTGCTTTGAATTACGGTAGCTTCCGGCATAAACCAGTTTCCCGCCTTTCTTGGGCTGGGCCGCCATGCTCCGGGAAGAAAAAAGCAGATCACCCAGTGACAAGGTGACAACGCCCGCACCTGCACCGATTACGAATTCACGACGTGTAAGTCCGGATTCAGATCGAATATCTTGATTATTTTCCACATTCTTCTTTTCACCGCTCATGATTCATCCCCCTTTTCTATGTAGTTGCGTTAATGATACTTGCTCGCAGATTATTGCCGGCCCCGGATAAGGCAGACGGCCGGATTCATGGACAAGAAATCGATCCCCATTTACAGATGCATGGTGTCATAATTGTGAATTCCCTTGAAGGTGAGGCGTCGGAGCAAAATATCGGATACATCATAGGAAAAACCTGCCCTCGGAAATGCGTTGCCCGTTTCCACAGTTTTCCTTTTCCCATACCCCATAAAATATCCCAAGGGGCAAAGCAAATACATAAATTCAATAGTATCATTGAAATATGATATGAACCGTCCGGATTGTTCTACATCTGTGGATTAAAACACTTCACGTTTGGGCGTTTGGTTCAGCCAAAATACATGAGGGCGGCTCCTCATCGGGTGAAGACTTAAGAAACCGATATTCTTTGAGGGTTGTATTGAATGTTTTTATCGGTTTTGATTTTCTTCTTTCTCGTAGGTAGACCAAATCAATATTCAGAGAAAGCCCATCCAGAACTTCGACATAACGGTATTTATCCGCTTTAACGTCCGTCTCTATACTGTACCAGGGCAAAAAGGCGCCACCCATCCCAAGATGCACCATGTGCTTTAGAGCCGGGGGGTTTTCGCAGTCAATAAAGTTGTTTAAAGGGATATCCCTTTTTTTAAACTCCTGAATAATATATTCCCGGGTGGCGGAACCCTGTTCCGGAAAAATAATGGGATAATTTGCCAGATCCTTTAGATGGATCGAATGGTTCATTTTGTCTGCGGTAATGAAATAGAGCTTCGGGTTTAGAACCTGCCTTGCAATAATATTACTCGGGTAAGGCACCCTTCCGATAATACCGATATGGTATTCGAACTCCATCACCTTGCCCAGCATCTCCCTTGAAAGACCGGTATAGAGCTGTAGTCTGATATCGGGATTATGCTGTTTCAGCGTTTGGATAATGCCGGGAAGCATATACCGGGCAAGTGTAGGGGTGGTACCGATTTGCAGTTTCCCGGACCTGAGCAGGTTTAAGTCTTCGATTGAATTTTCCAGATCTCGCGACAGGGAAAAAATTTTATCGGCAAAAGCATAAACGGTTCCCCCCTCCTCTGTCAGCTCGATGGATTTTTGGGTTCGATTGATTAATACAATGTCATATTGATTTTCCAGATTTTGCACTTGGAGGCTGAGGGTCGGCTGAGAGACGCTCAATTCATGGGCAGCCTTTGTGAAACTTTTCAATTTGGCAACGGTGTAAAATGCCTTTAAGTGCTTAAAATTCACATGTAATCTATAAATGCTGCTGAATCGAAAGTCAAAATATTTCGGTTATGCCGTTTATGAGAGATCAAACGATAATGGATCGGTGCAGAACCAAAGTCAGGCATATGAAAGCAGAAGGATCGATATTCCTGCCAGAATGATGGCAACCCCCTTCATCCGGGTTAACCGTTCCATCCTCATCCCTATGGATAGAGAAAGGGCGACGATAAAACTCATGTTTGCAATGGGTATCACAATGCTCGCCTGTCCGTATGTAATCGCAAGCATCAGAAAGTTGACGATAAGATATACTAATCCGCCGGATAGTATGGAATATAAGACTTTCTTTCTGGTTACTTTAAACCGTTTCTCCCTGAACAGGGCATAGGAAATCCCGCCCGGAATCCAACACGACGATATTATCAAAAGGACGACCTGTGGATCAGCCCCATTCATCAACCCCGCTTTGGTTATGACCCCATACATGGCTCTAAACAATGAGGCCAGAATCGCAATAACAAAAAACAACGTTTTATTTGTGGCCTGATACGAATTTTGTTTTTTTTCATAGAAGAATATAACGGCGATAATGCCGGTACAGATCCCCAATACCTTGCCTGTCCCCAACGGCTCATGTAAAAACATGAAGGAGAGGATCACCACGCCGATGGTATTGAGCCGATAGAGGGTCGAGCCCAGGCCGACTTCTAGATGAGTGAAACTTTCAATCAAAAGAATGTTTGAAAGGGTAAGAAAAATCCCCGCCCATAATCCGAAACCGACATCGATTCCTGTGTAAATGAAAGGGATTCCCCTTAGTTTGAAGGTGATAAATTGCAACGCCGTCCATATGACGCCGATTCCGAAAATATAGACACCTCGTGAACGGTCCTTTTGGGAATATTTCTTAAAAACCAGATCATTGATTCCGGCGGCAATCAAGCTGAGCAGTGCAAATAGGATTCCCGGATTCATAGACGATTCTTAACAATCCGATAAAAAGGGGGATCTATGCAATACATGGGTAGAAATTCCACAATGATGATACTACCTCCCAACAACGACCGTTCTTCCCGGAAATGCCTGGCGGATCAGATCCGCCGCCGCCTGTTTGTCGCAACCACCGAACTCATCGCTGATTCCGTAAATTTCGATGGACCCGTTGTCATGGAACCGGACAAAGGCGCCTCCCACGGGATCCACCAGGGCGTTTTCAAATCCCAGATCCTGAATCTCCTCCCGGGTGTCCGTCAATATCTCCCGGTGCCAGTCGTCCCCGGAGCGGAGGCAAATCAATCCGTTGATGGCGCTTCCCGAAACGGACATCAGGAGAATCTTCCCATTGTATCCTTCGGGCAACATGACCGGAGGGATCAGCTTTTCCGGATCCAATCCGTAATCTCTAAAGATTTTAACGGCTTTCATCCGACGATGGAGCCGGTTGCCGGATCGTATTTCACCCTTTGAGCCTTTATAAGCAGCCTCTGCTTTGAGTGATTGGATGACGGGTTCAAAGTCCGATCCGGACAGGGACACGTGGAACGCCTTTATGGCAGCCTGGGCCGAATCGAATTTAGCGTCCCGGAGGTAATCCAGCACAAGCGCTTTGGCATCGGTCGGCAACATATGTTCATTTACCCTGCAGATCGTTAAAAAATCCAGTCCGTCACTTGATGGTTCGATTTGGGCATCGCAGACAAGGGCCCGGGTCCGTATCCGAAGATCGGGATATCGCGTTCATGCAACGAGCCGTGGGATCGAACCTTAACGTTTTCCCTTGCGTGAGGCAGGGCGCCAAAAACCGTATCTTTATCCGCCAGAACGAAAATATGCCCGATCCGAGAAGGATGCAGGTGATAGCGATGGGCAGCCTCGTTATTCGGCATCACCGCTTCGATGCCTTTCTCTTCTCTCAAGAGTGCCATGGCGTCTTCCAGGGTATCCGCCGGGGCATCCAAATAAACATAGGCTGCGCCGCCGAGGTTCTTATGGTGCACCACATGCCGGTCTTTGATGATGGGAATGGCATTTGCCGTGATTCCTGCACCTTTCAATATCTTGTTTAAATCCAATCCACGGGATTTGGGATTCATGCCGTGGTCTGCGGTTAGGATCAACTCGATATCCGATGCAGCATTTATCATCTCACCGATGAGCCGGTCGACCTCATGCATATTCCACAGGGACTTCTCATCCTCCGGGCAGTAGGTATGGGTCACATAATCGGTTGTGGTGACATAGAGGAGATCCGGAGGTTCTTCCATCAGGACCGATAGCGCAGCCCTAAACAACCAGTGATTCACCTCGATGGTATAGATATCCGGCGGCGGCCCGATTCGATCCACCAGTCGTCTCGACGGTTTTTCAGCCGACTCGGCGATGCTCGCGCCGTCCTGGATCAATGTTTTCAATTTGTCCTTTGCAGTAAAAAGAACTGATTTCTTCCCCTGATGAGTCAGGCGCCGAAACATGGTTTCCTTGAGAAGAAATTCCGAAGATTCCATGTAGACTTCTTTTTTTTCGACAGGATCGAAATAATAGTTGGTGGTAATACCGTGTGTCTCGGGAAAACTGGCGGTAACGATGGTGGTGTTGTTGACGTTTGTAACGGTGGGAACGATGGCAGTTCCGATGGTGCGGAAGCCTTCTTTTGAAACGGCATCAAGGTTCGGGGTGTCACTTTTTTCAATATAATCCGGACCGGTCCCATCCAGACAGACGATAATTTTTGTAGCCATGGCCTATACTCCCTTCCGTTAAGGTAACATCCGGTCAAGATCGAGTAGATCATTCAGGGTCTTAATTACGGGTATGGAGGTTTCAACTTCCGGCCAGTTCCGGCGCACCGAATGGTGCTGGAGCCAGATGGGACGGATGCCAACATCTGTCGCCCCGCAGATGTCTATCCGATAGTCATCGCCCACAAAGACGGCTTCCGAAGGCTGGACTCCCAGCCGCTCCAGGCACAAGAGGAAAGGTGCAGGATCCGGCTTAGGCGGCACCTGGTCTTCACCGGCGACAATGACAATTTCAAAAAATTTCTCCAATTCCGGAAACAAACTGATGCGGTGCCGTCTTGAGGCCTTCTGTCCCTGGGTGTTTGAGACCAGTGCCAGGCGATGGTTTGCGTATAGGGTTTCCAATACACGGACCGTTTCAGAAAACGGCATTGTCTTTGTTTTTACGAGGTCCCAGTATTCGGTTTCCCACAATTCGAGCCGGGCCGGATCCGGTTGACGCTGAAACTGGAGATAGACCGCCTGCCAGATCGCGTTTCGTGAGAATTGAGATCCGTTATGAAATTCTTTCCGAATTTGCCGGTAATGCGCAAGAAATTCATCCCGGGACGACAATCCGATATCTGTAAAGATTCGGTTTTGCATCTCCTTTTCCGCTGTTCGGAATCCATCTGCCGAATCCACCAGAGTTTGTCCGAAGTCAAAAATAATCGCCTTTATCATCTCGGTGACTCCTAACGTAAAACTCTCCCCTGCCTTGTATCACAGGGGAGAGTCCAATCAAAAGAGCGAGTTTTAAAAATTATATCAATCTCTGCCCCATTTTTTCAAATACTCCCCGAACAGTTCCTCTTCGCTGGGGATGTACTCTTCCTTGGGTATGGCCATAAGCGTGTAATTAAGGAAGTGGCTCCAGTTGATATTATCACTGGTAGTATTTCCCGCCCATGAACCGCAGCCCAGCGTGTCGGTTGTGGGCAACCCGCAGTTCCACCCGCCGCTGTTGGCATGGGCATGCGGCATACTGCATACCACCCGCCCCACATTGGCGCGCAGGGCCAGCTCGACCCGCCGCTCGTCCATCTCGGTATGAATCGAGGCCGAATGGCCTTCTCCGGAAAAATTCAGGATTTTTCGCAGACGATCGACCATGTCGTCAAAATCGGTCCACTTCCAGACGGTGAGTACCGGTGATATCTTCTCACCGGAAAACCGATCTTCCGGTCCGATTTTTTCACCCATGACCATCAAAAATTTCGTATCCGGCGGCACATCCAGTCCGACGTTCTCTGCAATAAAGGTCGCCGGTTTGGCTACGATATCCCGGTTTAGATGTTCGCCGTCAGGCCACATGTACTGCCGCAATTTTTCTCTTTCATCCGTACTGCACATGTAGCCGCCTTCGGATTTGAGCGCTTCGATCATCGGGCCGGCTACGCTTTCTTCAATGGCAACCGCATTTTCCGAGGAACAGGATGCCGAATTATTGGCGACCTTGGACAATCTGATCTTATGGGCGGTGGCCGGAAGATCGACGGTGTTGTCCACGATGGATACCACGTTTCCCGCGCCGACGGTCTGTGACGGTTTGCCGGCGGCATACACCACTTTCACCAATGCCGCACCACCCGTGGCCACAGCATAATCGCAGTTGGCCATGAGCTCGGAGGTTTTCGCATGACTGGTCCTCTTAATGCACTGCATGAGATCTTCCGGCGCCCCGACTCTTTTAAGGGCCTTCCGGATGAGTTGGACGGTTTCATAAGAGCTCCCCTGGGTCCGGGGATGGGGTGAAACGATTTGTGCGTTCCGGGTCTTCAGGGTGCTGAGCGCCAGACAGCAGATGGTGGATTCCGGGTTCGTGCAGGGAACCACATTGGCGATGACGCCGATGGGCTTGGCAAACTTCCGGACCCCCAACTCCTTGTTTTCCTCAACCATACCGCAGGTCTTCGCCCCGCGTTGATCCCATAATGTTCCCAGCGTCTTGTTCCTGATCTTGGCCACTTTATCCTCATAGACCCCGATGCCGGATTCATCCACCGCCAGCCGAGACATGGTTTGGCGATTTTCCTCCTTGAGGAGTTCCCAGGCAACGGCCAGGACCATTTCGTCCACCTTTTCCTGGGGCCAGAATTCAATTGCATTGAAAGCAGCTCTAGCCTTTTCGTACATTTCCCGAATATTGTCTTCCATGGCTATCTCTATCCTCCTTGTCAGTATGTTAGGCACTTCAAACTTTAGTTCACTTGTAACTTTTCCCCGATAAATCGGGATTTACACTACGCTCCAACCGACTTGTCTGGGATACATTATTTGAGGGGTATCGAATACCCCATGATCTTGAAGGCTTCTTTGAATACCACAAAGAAATCTTCAATATCCCTGTGGGTAATCTGTCCCAGGTTGCACAGTCTGAAGGTCTTTAAGCCGAACATTTTGCCGGGATAGATGGTAAATCCGCGTTCAAAACAGTAATCGTGAAGTTTTAGGAAATCGAATTTATCACCATCCGGCGCCTTGACCGTAACCACAAGTTTGCCCTGAATGTCCTTATCCACAACAGATGCCAGGCCGATCGCTTCCAATCCATTGTGGATGGTCTCCCAGCATCGGGTCAAGCGCACCCAACGGGCAGTCTCCCCTTCTTCCCAGTACTCCTTCAATGCCTGAGCAAGGGCATAGATTGTCTGCACCGGAGGTGTGAAGTGCATTTCTCCCACGCGTTCAAAAAAATCATACTGCATGAAAAGGTTGCAGTAATAGGAGCGTGTCGGGTACGCCTTGGATTTTACAATCTCATCGATCCTGCCCACTAACCAGGATGCTCCGGTCATGCCGGCAAGGCCTTTTTGCGCAGACGACATCAGAAAATCGATATGGTCTTCCTCGATCCGGATAGGCATCAGGCCGTATGTTGAAATCGTGTCGACGACAAAAACGCAACCGTAATCATGAGCGAGTTTTCCGATTTCCCTTACCGGATTCAGGACCCCGGTGCCGGTTTCATGATGGACCGCAACGACCACTGCGATGTCTTTGTCCTTTTCCAATGTTTCCTTTACCCGCCTAAGGTCCGGCAGTCCGGTGTCGGGGAATTCAAGGTTAACGCAGGGAATATGATAATAACCGGCGATCTCGGCCATCCTTGCGGCATATGCCCCGTTGTTCACGACACAGATTTTTTTACCCTCCGGCACCAGAGAATTGACGCAGACATCCTGAATAACGGTTCCAGAACCGGTGAAGATTACGGCGGTAAATTTATCCGGATCGCCGTGAACGACTTTAACCAGCTCTTTTCTCACATCCGCCATGATCTCCACGAACTCCTGCTCCCTCGGGCAGATATCCGGGACGACTTGAGCATATTTTACAGCATCACTGGTCGTCGCCGGGCCGGGGTTCAGCAGAATATTCCTTTTTACAGGCTTGACCACCTCCATTTTCTATAACCTCCTATATTTGGATACCCTTTTGATACGTGGTGTTTGGGTTTTTCAACCCGGAACGTTGAACTCTGAACCGCTCAACCTTGGTTAAAGTTTCCCGACCTTTTTTATCCCCGACTTTTTGCTGGGATCCTCGATTTCTTCAGCAATACTGAATCCGCTGCCGTGGACGGCTTTCATGTCTTCAATCCGCTGCTTCCATTCCTCAGGTGTTTGACAAATTGCCGATTTTGCAATCTTGTCTCGGTCTTTCAGAGGCGGTACCGGTCGTTCAGCCGGACCGTCGTAATCTTCTTCAGGGGTCAATTCCTCGCCGAGCCGCGTGTACCCCTCACGTTCCACTTCCTCGATATAATGAGCACCGGCCGCATAGGCACGGGTGACGGCTAAAATGACCCAGGTGGCTTCAGGCGTGAATCCCAGATCCATCATGACAGCGCCGGTGGCCCCGAGCATGTCCAGGTCCACGGGTGAAGAAGAAACCGCCTGTGCGGCCTTAACGATTTCCTTTGTGAAAGCAATGTATTTACCGGCCACACCCAGTTTTTCCGCCCGGGCCAGCATACGCTTGGCAGCCGGGTCCTTGAGCATCAGATATGAAACCCCCAGCGCTTCTTCGTTGATATTCTCTTTGACAAGAAGCTGGGCTGCTGCTTCAAGGGACATCTCTTCCGATTCAACCCGTTTCAGATATTCTTCGAGCCGGTTCCCAAAGGCCGAGTATGCCCCGTAGGCATGGCCGAAGGCCATGACCGAGGCGCCGCAGGCCTGTGTTAAAAAAGTTTTGGATTTGGCAACAATCCGGGATATGGCAGCCGGCATTGAAAGGCCGTCCTCCAATGCCAGAATCGTAACGTAGTTGAGCATCTTCTCTTCCTCAACAGTGGGGATCCTGGCTTGAAAATCGACAAAGAGCACATCGATGATACCGTATCCTTCTTCCATCAGTTCGGTGGTGTCGTACCCCCGGGCGACAATACGGTGAATGTTTTTATAGGCCACCTCTGAAACCCACTGGAAAGGGGCACGCGCAGTATCCTGGGGAACCGTACCGTACTCTCTTGCATGGTAATCGAAAGGGTTTTTCGGGCTGTCCAGGTTTCCGATTCCGCGCTCTTTTTTGGTCCTGTTCAACGCTTCGGTTTTTTCTTTTTCTAGATAACCCATTTTTTGTATTCCCCCTCTTCTTTCTGTTTCTTGGCGTATTCCTGTCTTTCCTCCTGTTTCGGCACGATTCGATCCTCAGGGCCGACGTACTTGATCATGGAAAGATCGATCATCTGCACCATGGGTTCGTTACGTGAGGCCCCCCAGGCACGTCCTTTTTTCATGCTGAACAGAGCATGGGCCGCACAGCTGAATCCCCGAGTCACACTGCCGATGCACCAACCGGAATTGGGAGAAAATCCGATTTCCATCAGAGCGGTATTGCCGGACCCCACCACGTTGACGCCCACATAGGACCTGCCCTCTTCTTTCCGACGTTCATGGAAGTATTTTTCCAGAGCACGCTGGAACCGCAGGTACACCCCCTCAAGTTCCAGTTCTTCCTGCTTGAGGTGGATCGGTTCGGCCCGCGGATCGCTGTCCACATGCTGGGGCTGGCCCATGCCCATGACGGGCCGTTTGGCGTCCATATATTCGTCGACAAGTGTCTTTGCCATCTCCTCCGGGGTTTTCCCCTCTTTCTCGGCCCGTTCAAGATACTTGTTGAGCATGTATCCATGGGCCGCACCCGGGCCGTGAACGCCGCCGAAGGTCGAAATCGAGGCGGCAACGGTCACCGGCAGATTGGGACGACCGGCACTGACGCCGATGGCACCTGCCGCCGAGGGAGACATGGAATGCTCCAGGAATACACCCATCTCATATTTGAGCATTTTCTCCTCTTTTTCTGTGGGTATGCGGTTCTGGAAAAGAACAAACAGCGCATCAGAAAACGAGTATCCCTCCTCAGCCAGATCACTCAGGTTGTAACCCCGCATAACTGTTTTTTCTTCGGTCTTATAAGAAATTGATGTCTTTCTTCGAAACAAAGGTTTTCTACTCATGGATATTCCTCCGTATCTATCTGTTATTAATCGAACAGTTTTGTGTTCTTATATTCGCTAAAAGGAAAGATAAGTCAAAATAATAATTATAATAAATTTAATAAGAAATTGTTATATTAAATTCCTATTTATCCCGGCATGTTGAATCAGCCTCGTTCTGAAAATATTGGAACCCCGGTCATGATTGAATCTCCGATCATAGAGCGTCAATCAACGGGCATAGAGCCGTACATTCATAACTTTATTTCATGCATTTTATGACATTTATTCTTTTGACTTATGTAGACAAATTCCACTTATATTCCATATTGTTATTTCCCAGTGCTTACCACAACATTCACCTTTGCGGATAATGGAGACCATGGAACAAAAAATTCTGGCAAAAGTTGAAGAAAAAAAGGAAAAAACGATTGAACTTCTGGCGAAGTTGGTCAGGATCCCCAGCCCTACCGGAGAAGAAGCCGCGGCCCAGGTTTTTATTGCGGAATATTTGAATCGCCTCGGACTCAGCCTAGACTGTTGGGAACCGGATGTAAAAGCACTTTTCAAAAAATATCCTCATGTGGCTCAATATCCGTCCCATTGGCAGCACGACCTGATTTTACCCTACCAAAACCTTCCGACTTACAAGGAGTTGATCGAAACAGGAAAAGTCGAGGTTTTAAACTACAAGGACCGGCAGAATGTTGTCGGGACGTGGAAAGGTTCGGGAAACGGCGGGAAGTCCCTTATTCTTAACGGCCATATCGATACGGTTACCGTTGAACCCGTAAACGAGTGGACCCATGATCCTTATGGCGCGGAAATCATCGAAGGGAAAATGTTCGGCCGGGGCGTATCGGATATGAAAAGCGGCATCGTTACATCCCTGATCGCGCTGGAGTGCTTGATAGAGCTGGGTGTGAAGCTAAGGGGGGATGTAATTTTCCAAAGTGTCGTGAATGAGGAGCATGCCGGAAACGGAACCCTGGCTTGTATTGAACGGGGCATCACCGCGGATGCCGCCATCATCACCGAACCGACAAAGCATGATATCCGGCTGGGAAGTGCCGGAAGTGTCTGCTGGGGAGTAGAAATAGCCGGCCGATCGCGGCCGACCGGGGCCAGGTGGGCCGGACAGGAGCAAAACGGAATCAGTGCCATTGAGAAAATCCCCTGCATCATCGACAGCCTGCTGGCAATGGAGCAAAAAATCAACAGGGATTGTCGGCACCCCCATCTTCCGGAACAAAACCCCTTCTCACTGGTCATGGGAAGGGTGCGCGGCGGACACTACGACGGCGTAACCGCTTCCGAATGCGTTCTGAACGGGACGGCTTATTTCGGCTCCGAGGCCGGATCGGTGCTGGAAATTATGGAGCATATCCGAAACGCCGTCTCGGAAGGAAGCAAGGCAGACCCCTGGCTTATGGAAGTGCCGCCCAACGTATTTTTCTTGCATCACGACGATCCCTCGGATATTGATGTAAATGAACCCATTATTCAAACACTCTCGGTGGCAGCTGAGAAAGTTCTCGGGAAAAAACCGCTTCGATACCGCGGTACGGCAGCTTGCGATATGCGGCATCTGATCAATCAGGGCAATATTCCGACCACTGTTTTCGGCCCTGGCTGGGGCGACCAGATACACAAACCGGATGAGTTTATGCCCATCGATTCGATGCTGCCGGCGGTTAAAACCCTGGCACTCACGATTTTTAAATGGTGCAGTTAGAGAAAGGAGGTGAACGGACTAAAATTTTTTTTTACTTAAATGATAACACTTAACTTAAATGAGGAGGGTCATTATGAAAAAGTATTTTATACCTTTTATGCTCGTCTCCCTGGTGATTGCCTTTGCCGCAGGCGCCATCTTAGCCTCAGCCGCTCAAGCCGCCGAACCCAAGCGGGGCGGATGGATGAAAATCGCCACAGACTCAACCGCTGTCGGCCTTGATCCTGCCATTGCCATTGCATTTTCTTCCTCCACATATTTTGAACCCTGCTATGAGAGCCTGCTCCGTTTCGACAAAAACATGGATATGGAACCTTCCCTGGCAACATCCTGGGAGCAGCCGGACGATCTGACCTATATTTTTCATTTGCGAAAAGGCGTGAAATTTCACGACGGCAGCGACTTCACATCAGCGGATGCGAAATACACATTTGAACGAATTCTGGATCCTAAGACCGCATCCCCGAGAAAACCGTTTTACACATCCATCAGCAAACTGGAAACGCCCGATAAATACACCCTTAAGGTCATCATGGCCGAACCCTACCCGAACTTTTTGACCGTTGTCGCCACATGGTACGGCTCCATCGTATCAAAAGCGGCTGTGGAGAAACATGGTACCCTGCAATCGGTTGTCATCGGAACGGGGCCATTCAAGTTAGAAAAATACGAACACGGTGTAAAAGCGGTTTACAAACGCTTTGAGGATTACTGGGACGCGCCCAAGCCCTATATCGACGGGTATGACTTCATCGTGATCAAAGATGAAACCTCCCGGTTGGCAGCCCTCAGAAAAGGGACTGTGGATGTGGGATGGATAAAAAACGCCCAGCTCGCAAGCCTGCTGTCCAAGCGGAAAAACCTGAAAATCATGAGCGGCCCGGCCGTACGTCAGCAACGGTTGTGGTTTAAGAACGACAGACCGCCCTTTAACAACGTAAAAGTCAGGCAAGCCCTGGCGTCGGCCATCAATCGGCAGGAGATCATAGATACGGTCATGTTCGGCCATGGCGTACTGACCGCATGCATTCCGACGGCCTGTGTGCCCTACGGATTGTCCCAGGAAGAAATGGCAAAGCTTCCCTTTTACAAACAGGATTTCGAGCTTTCAAAAAAACTGTTAAAAGAGGCAGGATACCCTGACGGGTTTGAATTTACCCTCATCACCTCCCCTCACAGCCCGGATTACGTTCCCTGTGCCGAGATTATGCAGCAGCAATTCGCCAAGATCGGGGTCAAGATGAATATCGAGGCAAAGGACTGGGGGATTACGCTGAAATCAGCCCGGAGCGGAAAATTTGAGGCCATTATGTATGCAGGTGTCTGGTATCCGGGCCCCGAAGCCTACAGTTTTAATCAGTTTCACAGCAAATCGAGTGCCAATTATTACGGGCACAATGATCCGAAACTGGACAAGCTGTATGACGCACAGCACACTGAAGTCGACATGGATAAACGGATCGAGATGTGGCGTGAGCTTCAGCGATACATGGCCGAAACCGTGCCTTGTATCTATCCCTATGCCTCGCCGCCACGTTATGAAATCGTGAACGATAGAGTACAGAATTATTCTATTTTATCCAACAACTCCCGTGTCTTAATCAGACAGGCATGGCTTGATAAATAACCACTGTTCGATCGGTGCCCCGCTCATATCGCTGATTCAACAACGATTCGGGCGGGGCGCTTTGATTCGCCGCAATTAATCTGGAAATACAATTATGATACGGTACATTGTCACCAGGCTGCTAACGCTGATTCCCATATTGCTGGGCGTATCCATACTGGTCTTCGGCATGTTTCATATGGTTCCGGGGGATGTCATCGACATCATGATGGGCGATGAGTCCGCAGGGGATCCCGAAGCGGCCGAGGAGCTCAGAGAACGTATGGGGCTCAACAAACCCGTCTATGTACAATACTGGAGGTGGTTGAAAAATGCAGCACGGGGGGATCTGGGCAAATCCCTGACTTCCGGAAATCAGGTGATGGACGACATCCTGGGTCGGCTTCCGGTAAATATCGAATTGATGCTGATTGCCATGGGATTTGTGATTTTCTTGGGAATCCCCCTGGGAATGTTATCCGCCAATAAACAGTTTACATTTATTGACGGTCTCTTGAGGGTCGTCACCATCCTGGGATACGCCATTCCGAATTTCTGGCTGGCAACCCTTGTGGTGCTTCTGGGATCCCTCTACTTCGAATGGCTGCCGGTTCTTTATTATGTCCCCTTTTCGGAGAATCCCCTAGAGAACATCAAATGCATGATCATTCCGGGGTTTGTCTTAGGCACCACGACCCTATCCTATATCGTCAGAATGACGCGCTCATCGGTCCTCGATAGCTTGCGGCAGGATTATGTCCGAACCGCCCGTGCTAAAGGGATGACGGAACGAGTGATTCTATATGTTCATGTCTTAAAGAATTCATTGATTCCGGTCGTCACGGTCCTGGGATTCCAGATCGGGGTGCTCATTGGGGGGCTCGTGCTGACCGAGGAGGTTTTTGTGCTCCCGGGGGTCGGGCGGCTGATTTTGCTGGCCATCGAGCAGCGGGACTTTATGATTGTCACCGGAGCCATTCTCTTTCTCGCTTTTGTCTTTGTGATGATGAACCTGGTGGTAGACGTTATTTATGCGTTTTTAGATCCAAGGATTACGTACTAGACACTTTAAACTCACGTTCACTTAAAGGCGCTACTCCGGTTTATCCCGGTTCGATTGTTTCATCGGAGATGCGAAAATTGTATAGACTCGAATTTTGGAACGAAGGTAACAAGTGATGAACGAAAAGAATCGCAATGACGAAATATTATCCCCTTCGAAGCTGGCCTGGCGGAACTTCAAAAGACACAAACTGGGGATAATCGGCGCCTTCATCGTGCTTTTTCTGATACTGGTCTCACTCTTCGGCAATTACATATCTCCCTATGACCCGCTGGAAATGCACACCAAAGACGCACTGAAAGGCCCCTGTGCAAAATACTGGTTGGGAACGGATCGATTCGGTCGAGATCAATTGAGTCGTTTGATTAGCGGAACCCGAATATCGATGATTGTATCGTTCGGTTCGATTCTCGTTGCAGCCTCCCTCGGTGTTATCATCGGTCTCATTTCCGGATACTACGGAAGGTATGTCGATAATATTATTATGAGGCTGCTGGATATTATTTTTGCCTTCCCCATGCTCCTGCTGGCGCTGGTTTTGGTTGCCGTACTCGGGCCCAGTTTGATAAATGTGCTGATCGCCATCGGATTTGTCCAACACGCCCGGTTTGCGCGCATTGTTCGCGGCCAGGTTCTTTCGGTTAAAGAAAAGGAATATATCGAGGGAATTCGGTCCGTAGGCGCCAGGGGTTTTACGGTGATATCCCGCTTTATTTTACCCAATGTGCTTTCTCCGATCATTGTCCAGGCAACCTGGGGGCTTTCCATTGCGATTATGATCGAGGCAGCGCTCAGTTTTCTCGGTCTGGGGACCCAGCCCCCCATGCCTTCCTGGGGGCTGATGCTTAACGAGAGCAGGAGATTTATGGAACTTGCACCGTGGATGACCATATTTCCAGGGCTCAGCATCATGTTGGCGGTACTCGGGTTTAACCTCATGGGCGATGCGTTAAGAGATGCGTTGGATCCCAGACTTTCTCAGCGGTAGTTACAAAATTATAAGGAGTCCTTGCCATGGGGCGAAGTACAAACAATGAATCCATTCTGAGTGTATCAGGATTAAAGACTCACTTTTTTACCAGTGAAGGCGTCACCAAGGCGGTAGACGGAGTCGATTTTGAAGTAAAAAAGGGCGAAGTGTTAGGCCTTGTGGGAGAATCCGGCTGCGGTAAAAGCGTGACGGCCTTGTCGATTATGCAGCTGGTGGCGTCTCCCCCGGGCCGGATCGTTGGGGGAAAGGTTGAGTTTATGGGAACAAATCTTCTGGGTTTAAACTCCCAGGAAACCCGGAAAATCCGAGGTCAAAAAATAGCCATGATTTTCCAGGATCCGTTAAGCAGCTTAAACCCGGTGCTCAAGGTTGGATATCAGCTATCCGAAGTGTTTCATTATCACAAAGGACTGACCTGGGAACAGAGTTTGGGTGAGTCGGCCCAAATGTTAAAGGTGACCGATATGCCATCACCCGGGGAGCGGGTCAAAAACTACCCGCATGAAATGAGCGGAGGGATGCGCCAGCGGTCGATGATTGCCATGGCACTGTCATGCGCTCCTAACTTGCTGATCGCAGATGAGCCGAGCACGGCCCTTGATGTGACGGTACAGGCTCAGGTTTTGAAGCTCATGAAAGCACTATGCAATGAACGGGAAACGGCGATCCTGTTGATCACCCACGACATGGGAGTCGTCGCCAATATGTGTAACCGGGTGGCGGTCATGTATGCCGGCCGGATTGTGGAATTTACGGATGTGTTTACCCTGTTCAGCAAACCGGCACACCCCTATACCGAAGGCCTTTTGCACTCCCTGCCCCGTTTGGGGACAAAACGGAATCGGCTTGAGTCTATCGAAGGGCAACCGCCGCAGTTGAACCGACTTCCGGCCGGGTGTGCGTTTGAGCCCCGTTGTGAGTATTCGGGCGAGCAATGCCAAAAAGCGCCACCCGACATCACGCAACTTTCCGAAGACCACAATGTCAGATGTTATTACCCGATCCATGGTGGGAAGAAATGAATCAAAAACATAACCTGGTAGAAGCAAAAACGATTTCAAAGTACTTTCGGATCTCCCGAGGCCGGATTTTAAAGGCGGTGGATGGTGTCAATCTAAATATCAGGAAAGGAGAGGTTCTGGGCCTTGTGGGAGAATCCGGATGTGGAAAGACCACATTGGGGCGGCTGGTTCTCCGGTTGCTGGAGCCCACATCCGGAGAGGTTGTATTTGATGGTGTGAAACTCCATGAGTTATCCGGTGAAGCCATGCGCCGGATGCGCAGGCATATGCAGATTGTCTTCCAAGACCCTTATTCTTCCCTAAATCCGCGCATGACCATCGGCAACATCCTTTCCATACCCATGAAGATCCAGGGGCTTTATGCCGGAGAACAAAAAGAACGCGTCACCTATCTGCTGGAACGGGTGGGAATGGGCAACCATGACATCAATCGGTTCCCCCATGAATATTCCGGTGGGCAGCTGCAGCGGATCGGAATCGCCCGGGCCCTTGCGGTGGATCCGACATTTATTGTGGCAGACGAGCCGGTATCCGCACTGGATGTATCGGTACAGTCCCAGGTTTTGAATCTTTTCAAGGAACTTCAGGAAGAATTCCATCTCACCTGTCTGTTCATCGCCCATGATCTGAGCGTGGTGGATTTTATCAGTGATCGGATCGCCGTGCTTTATCTCGGAAAAATCGTGGAAATGGCGCCGGCCGGGACTTTACATGAATCGCATCAACACCCATACACCCAGAGTCTTCTTTCCGCAATCATGTTCCCCGATCCGAAAGTGGAACAAAGCAAACCGGCATTCACCTTGACCGGAGAAGCCTCAAGCCCCATCAACCCACCCCCTGGGTGTCGATTCTATTCCAGGTGCTCAATTAGAAAAGACACCTGCAAGGTAGAGGCGCCCGAACTTGTTGAAGTGGAACCGGAACACTTTGTCGCCTGCTTTGCGGTGGATAAAACAGTTAGTAAAAACGGACAAACAGCTTAACCAGGATAGCAATATTTTCAAGCCGCTCGGAATATTTTTCCGGGACAAAAGGAGCTAATAAATGGGAATCAATGGATTACCGGCCGACCTCGTAATAAAAAACGGTACCATCATCACCGTTGACGAAAACGATACCACGGCCCAGGCGGTGGCGGTATTTGGAGGAAAAATTGTACGCGTGGGTACAAATGACGATGTGGATCCTCTCATCGGCGAAAACACCCGGGTCCTCGACCTTACCGGAAAAACAGTAATTCCGGGCCTAAACGACTCCCATACCCATAACGTGGCCACTGGGGATTTTCTCCACAGCCTCGGGATGATCGATGCGGCGGCGGAGTTGAACCCTTCTATATCGGATCTCCTGGATCGTGTCAGGGAGCGGGTAAAAGACACACCCAAGGGGGATTGGATCGGCGGGAAAAACTACGTTCCCGAATCAATGAAAGAGAAAAGATGGCCCACCCGTGAGGAACTCGATTCGGTGGCCCCGGATAACCCGCTCATCATCATCATCCGCGGTTACCACGCCCATGTCGTTAACAGCAGAGCCCTTGAATTGGCCGGAATTACAAAGGATACCCCGGACCCGGACGGCGGCGTCATCGACAAGGATCCGACGACCGGTGAACCCACAGGCGTTTTACGGGATACCCCCTTCATGAAGGAAGTGGCTCCCAAGGCGACCCTTGAGGATTTTAAAGCAGGGCTTGCCAGAATCAGCGAGGCATACGTTAAAATTGGTGTTACATCCACCGGCGAGGCCGGAACAAACGATCATCCGGACCCTTTTCGAGCCTATCAGGAAGTGGTGGACGACGGCAGTTTAAAGACAAGAACCTATCTGATGATCCGTGAACAATTTTACCTGGCCAACGACCTGGGACTGCGAACCGGGTTCGGAAACGACATGCTCAGGTTAGGCTCGGTTAAGATTTTTATGGATGGATCCATCCAGTGCTATACCTGTGCATTTGAGGAACCCTATATCACCGGAGACACCAAAGGGATGGAAGGGTTGAGATATAACCAGGATCAAATCAATGAACTGGTGGAGAAATGCCACCGGCTCGGGTATCAGGTTGCCATCCATGCCCAAGGGGATTTTACCATCAAAATGGCGGTCGACGCCATTGAACGTGCCATGGAAAAATACCCGAGACCGGATCCCCGGCACCGGATCGAGCATTGTCTATGCCCGACCCAATCGGATCTTGAGCGCATGAAGAAGCTGGGTATCATTACAAACTTTTACCTTTTCCATCCCTGGTACTGGGGAGACCGCCACATCAATGACTTTATCGGAATGGAACGCGCCAGTCGAATGGTCCCGGCCAAGACCGCCATGGATTTGGGAATTACGGTTTGTGCCCATTCAGACTGCCCGGTTTGCACTCCGGACAATCCGGTATGGCCGTCCAACCCGCTGTGGGGAATCTGGTGTGCGGTGACTCGAAAAACACGAGACGGGGTAGATATCGGCCCCCAGGAGAAGCTGACGCCGATGGAAGCGTTGCGAGCCTATACCATCAATGGTGCGTATGCCACCTTTGAAGAAGATATCAAGGGGTCCATTGAACCGGGCAAACTGGCCGATATGGTGGTGTTAGCTGAAAATATTCTGGAAATCGACCCGGAAGAGATCCGAAACATCAAAATTGAACGAACCATTATTGGCGGAAAGGACGTATATCAGGCTGAGTAATCGAGTTTATTCCTCGATCGCATTTGCCAAAATCATGCCCTCTGGGCTTAAGTCAAAGCCGGGCCCTCTGGGCCCGGCTTTTTTAATAAACCACCCCACAGCAAGCTACGGGGTATTAAATGGAAGTTATCTTAACGCCTCACGAGGCGTGGAATTAAACCCTTGTCCGCCTTTGGCGGATTAAATTTTGTATATTTGGGGATTGGATTTCCATGATTTCATGTGAAGCACTATTTGATGTATTCCGTAAAACCGGTATTACTTTTTTTTCCGGCGTTCCGGACTCGACCTTTAAAGACTGGATGAAATTTCTCTCAGGTCATCATGGCGGAAAATTAACAAATATTATTGCCTGCAACGAATGTGAAGCCATATCCCTGGTTTCGGGATACTATTTGGCAACCCGGAAAATCGGTGTCGTTTATATGCAAAATTCCGGTGAGGGAAAAGCAGTCAATCCATTAACCTCCCTATGTGATCCGGACGTCTATTCGATTCCGTTAGTCATGATGATCGGGTGGCGGGGGGAACCCGGGAAAAAAGATGAGCCGCAGCATAAAAAAATGGGGAAAGTGATGATTCCATTGCTTGAAACACTGGAAATCCCCTATGAAATCATGCCGGATGAGATTGGCAAAGCGGCAACCGTTATTACGGATATGGTTGATATTTCTAAAGACCGGAAAACACCGGTCGCCCTGATTATTAAAAGAAACACATTTGAAAAATACGGGATAAAAAACATGGGCGACACCGGACCTTCAAGCAAATACCCCATGGATAGAGAGGAGGCAATAAAGGTTACTGTGGAAAGTCTAGCGGGTGATGAGATAATTGTATCAACCACCGGAAAAACATCCAGAGAGCTTTTCGAGTATAGGGTTCAAAGAGGTGAAGACCCCAGAGATTTTTATACTGTCGGATCGATGGGCTGTGCAACATCCATTGCCAATGGGATAGCGATTTCTAAAGAACATAAAAAGGTGGTAATTTTTGACGGGGATGGCGCCGTATTAATGCAAATGGGTTCACTGGCAACGGTGGGGCATTATCATGCAAAAAACCTTTACCATATTATCTTTGACAACAACAGCTATGATTCCACAGGCGGCCAACCCACAACCGCAAACAGCGTAGATTTTGAAAAAATTGCAATCGGGTGCAGTTATCAGAGTGCGGTTACTGTAAAGACAAAAGCAGAATTAATCAACGCGGCAAGCAACTTAAGAAACGTTGAAGGCCCCCATATGATTATTGTCAAAGTGAAGAACGGATCAAGAAAAAATTTAGGACGGCCAACGAAAACACCTATTGAAAATAAAGAAGAATTTATGAGGCAATTAAAATAATACGCTTATCTACAAAGCTCCGCAGACAGCAATAAGATTTGAAGGTGATCCGATTCGTGGATGTGTGACTGTCTGAGTATATTAGGGAACGTTGCATCAAACAGCATGAAGGTGTTGCAATAGACCCGAAATATTTTATATCGCTCGATGTTTTATTGATCTCGGGGCTCTGTTTGATTCTACGATCCCTTATATACGAGTTTCATACGTCCACGAAGCGGGTTATCTTCAAAGCCGTTAGGCCTTTACTGGAGCTTTATAGATAACCGCGTAAAATAATTCCCCAGAGTGGTTCCCTTGGAGCGGTTGATTGACTTCGGCGGGGTAACCTATAGCTATTAAGAAAAATAATTTGGTGTTTATAGTCTTAATGCCCGATAAACCAATGCCGTGCCATCGGCAGAATGATACTGGATGCTCGATGCTGGATAATGGGTTGATAATTATCCCTTTTTATCTATTATCGAGTATCCAGTATCCAGCATCACGTCTCAGTAGCTGCAGATGGTTGTTTAACGAACAAGCAGTTATCAACCCCAAAAACATTATCTTAAACGCTATATAAAGAGCGCTCTAACCGGACCGATACACCGTCTCCCCGCCGATAATGGTCCGTTCGACTTTAATGTTACGAATCTCCCAGGGGTCGACCTCACACGGATTTTCGGATAGGACGACAAAGTCGGCAAGTTTACCCGGTTCGATGGACCCTTTAATGTTTTCTTCAAAAGAGGTATACGCGGCGTTGATGGTATAGGCCCGGATTCCTTCCATGGGGGTTATCCGTTCTTCGGGCCCAAGAAGCAGGCCGCTGCGCGTTTTACGATTCACCGCACACCAGATACCGAATAGAGGGTCGGCCCCGAAGATGGGGTCGCCGATACCGGCAATGGGGGCATCGGAATGGGCAACGGTCACCACGCCGGCATTGATGGCCGATTTCATAGGATCGATTCTTCGGGCACGTTCCATCCCGATAAAGGTGGAAATATGCCGATCCGCCCAATACCAGGTGTGGTGCGGGTAAAAGGAGCCGATAATTCCGAGCTGCTGCATACGCTTGAGGCCCTCCGGGGTAACACACTGGCAATGCTCGATCCGATGCCGGGGATCCGGCCGGGGATGCTTCCACATGGCGTATTGAATCGCATCGATGGCAACATCGATACCGTAGTCGCCCTGGGCATGAATCGCCACTTGATAACCTTTCTGATGGGCTTCGAGAACTATATCGTTTGTTTCGCTCGGCGACATCTGGAGCACACCGCGGGGATTCCGCCGAACGCTTTCCGAGTCAAGCGTAATGTACGGGTCGTAAAATGCGCAGGTGAACACCTGGATGGATCCGTCCGTACAGGTTTTTACAGGCCCCAGCCGCAACCTCTCATTTCCGAATCCGGTTCGCAGCCCCAGGTCCCGTTTCATGTAGAAGTGGTCATAGGGCCGGTCACGAATCATAAGATAGACACGGGTTTTTAAAAGACCTTCTTCAATTGACTCCTGATAAGCCTGGTAGGTTTCCGGACGCGTGTCGGCGCCGGCATCGTGTGTCGATGTAATCCCTGCAGTGGCATAAATCCTGCCAGCTTCGGCAAGCCCCGCTTTCATCTGATCCACGCTTGCAAGCGGGACGAGATTCTGCACCGGTCTGAATGCCGCCTTCTCACGCAACACCCCGGTCAATCGGCCGGTTTCCGTATCTTTGTCTATATTGCCGCCCTCGGGCTGTGGTGTCGATTCATCAATTCCGGCCATTGCAAGCGCCATGCTGTTTGCAATACCGGCATGGCCGGACCGGTGCGTAATATAGAGCGGATGATCCGGGGAGACGGCGTCCAGTTCGTCCCGGGTCGGCCAGCGATTTTCCTCAAAGGCGCCTTCTTCAATTCCCCAGCCGACAATCCACTCGCCTTTGGCTGTTTCAGCAGCTTTTTCCCGCAGCCGTTCCAGGAGTTGAGGGATGGTATGATTCGGCGGGGTTTTGGCATCCACCATATGCATTCGCAGCCCATACATCATGAAATGGGTGTGCGGCTCGATAAAACCCGGCAGCACGGGTTGGCCGTCTAAACGAATAACTTCTGTGGTATCACCGATAAACGGGGCGATCTCATCTGTCTTTCCCACCGCCACAATTTTATCACCCAAAACAGCGATTGCCTCTGCCGTCTCATCTTTTGGGTTCACGGTAATAACGCGGCCACCGGTAATTACAAGATCGGCACTCAATCCTTTCATGATATTCTCCTTTGGAAACCTCCCTATTTACACCACCTGTAAATGCTCAGTGCCAGGGTTTTTATGCTGGTGATATATTCGTCAATGGGGATAAACTCGTCGGGTTTATGGGCTGGCACAATGGAACCGGGGCCAAAGATGATGGTGGGAATCTTCCCACAATTGACAAAAAGCTCCATATCCGCACCATAGGTTGCAGCGGTAACGGACGGATCTTTTCCGCCCACGGTTTTGACACAATCCAGCATCGTCCCGACAATCGGCTCTTTTCCGTCGATGAGGACCGTATTTTTATGGCGCAAAAATTCGATATGAACCGGATGCTTCTGAAACCACGGATCGGATTCGGTTCCTTTTTTCACATATTCCCGAATCCCGTCCATTATATCACTCACCGAGCCGACCCCCGGGCTAAAGTACACGCACCCCCTGAGCACACACCTGCTGGCGGTAGCCGTTGCATAGGTCCCCCCACTCACTTCCCCGATAACGCATGAAAAGGGTTTTGAATGTTTATAGAGCGGATCGGTCGTGTTTTTATTGTAGTTTTCTTCTAATTTCAGGAGACTTTCAATGACTATGGGCAATTTTTCGATAGCGCTTACCCCGATCATCTTTTCTCCTTCCCATCGTGCCCCGGGAGATCGCGGAACGCCGCTGAGCGTCAATTGCCAGTAAACATCTCCCGGATGAGCAATACAAACCTGATTTTCAGAAGGTTCCATTACAATCGCCGCATCTGGGTTTATCCCTTTGCACACCATGGATAAGGCGCCGCCGCCGGAATGTTCTTCGTTTACGACACTGGAAAATATGACATCCCCTTTTAGGGAAACCCCTGTTTCGATGAGGCATTGAATCGCCGCCAGGGCCGCAATCAATCCCCCTTTCATATCGCATGCCCCCCTGCCGAAAATTTTCCCGTCAATCATTTCAGCACCGAATGGGTCAACGGTCCAGTCACTCTTGGGTTCCACCGTCACGTTATCGATATGACCGTTTAGCAGAAGAGACTTGCCGTTTCCCTGGCCGCGTAAAGTTCCCAACACATTCGGACGGTTTTTATAGTTGAGAATGTCGATTTTACCTGTTTTGATCAATTCCTCATAGGTGGGAAACCTGTCATACGGTAGAATTAAATCGTGCTGCCAGTGGGTAGGGTATTGGGCGGATTCGGGAAACTTTTTGAATATCTCTTCAATATCGGGTTCCCATTGATCGACCTGCAGCCCCAGATCTTTCAAATATTTGGCAAGAAATCTCTGAGCCTCGCCTTCTTCACCGGTTAAGCTCGGTATCTTGATGACCGTTCGCAACAAGTCGACATACTCTGCTTTTTTTTCCTCAATGCGTGTTAATATCTTGTCTTCCATATCAAACCATTGATTTTAAAATGACCAGATCGAGTTGGTCGGCTGCAACTTTCGCTCGATCCGAAACCTCCACAATGTTATCCAGACAGAGTTTCAGATGTATTTTGTGACTGTAATCCAGGGGGGATGTAAAAATTTCCTTTGTCAAATTCCATTCTATGTTGTCCACCTCCGATTCTTTGAGACCCACTTCTTTAGCATGCTGCCTGGAGACTTCAATGGGGCATTCTCCCTTTAGAAAGCACATAATCGAATGCTTAAGGGGCAACATGATACCCAAAGATTCTTGAACCGAGGCCAAAAACATTATCTTCAAATTCTCAGGGACTTCCGGTCGCTGGTTTAGAAAAAAATCGCAGCAATGCTCTGCCTGATTTGCGACTTCATCAACGCTTTCCACCAGTCTGTATATATCCTCTCGAAGCCGTGGAAGATAGGCGCCGGCATAAAGTTTATCTCGTATTTCATGACGAACCAGATCTGCCTGGCTTTCAATGGTGTCTACCTGCTTGGCCAAATCTTTCGCTTCCCGCATTTCACCTTTAAGATAAGTCTGTATGGTTTTTATTCCGGTTGTCAGGCACACCTCAACAATATCGAGATGTTTTATGAGAAGCCCAACAACTTCCTTTTCTTTTCTATAGAAAAACATGGTTCCTCCTTTGGCCGCAATTGCGTATACCTTAAGAAAAAGGTTGCCGTAATTTAGGCCCCGGCTCCTGAAAAAGCAATATAAATACGCATCATGGCATAGGCGATGATACCACTGGATATAGGTGTGGAAACCCATCCAATGCCTATTTCAATCAACGTTCGTTTTTTTACGGTTTTTGATCCTTTTACAATCCCGATACCGACCACACCCCCGACAATAGCCTGTGAAGTAGATACCGGGACACCCACTTGGGTAAAAATGTGAACCGTGATGGCGGCAGAGAGTGTCGAGATAAAGGCAGAAAAGCTATCCAGTTCAACAATTTTTCTACCCACCGTATCCATCACTCTTCTGCTGTAGGTCAAAACACCGGATACGATGCTGAGACTTCCGATCAGTGCTGCTGTAAACGGTGTGAGAAGACCGGAACCGACATATACCCCCGTAACATTGGCCACGTTATTTGCTCCCAAAGAGTATGCCCCGTAACATCCTGAAAGCAATAGTGCCATTCGAATAAATGCACTTCGCCGGTTAATATCAAAAAGGATTCTTTTAAACAGCCGTCCGATCAGGGGATATAACAGGGCGGTTATTATCATCCCCCCCACCGGTGTCAGTACCCAACACACAATGACCTTGTAAAGATTTGAAAAACTGGGAATTCCGGATACCATCCCGATCCCCAGAACCGAACCCATAATGGCCTGTGAGGCGGATACCGGAAGTGAGAGAACCGAAAATGTCGCCATGCACAAACCCGCAGCCAGCGTTGCGATAAAGGCGGCGGAGTCTGTCATGGCCGACATATCACCCACGGTATTCATGTTCTTGTAGCCTTCCAGCAGCGCACCGATAATGAGGAAGACGGAGGTCAGAATGATGGCGGTCCTGAATTTAATGACACTTGCAGCCACGCCGGTTCCGAAAATATTTGCCGAGTCATTGCTGCCCAGGCCCCATCCGAAAAAAACACTCCCTATAAGACTCCACATGTGTAGGTTTTCCTTAGATCATATTATTTGGAATTCCGTTGAATCGATAAAACCTATCCCGTTTGAGAATAGCAGTCATGTTATTGATATTTCAGCAGGATAATTTCGGTGGTTAATGACAAAACCGACGTACCCTTTGATCCTTACAGGGAATATCTTTCATTGATAGCATATTAAAAGTCAAAATAATAATTATCATAAAAACAATAAAATTCTGTAATGTCTGTTGTGATGATCCCATCCCCGAAAAGCCAGCTCCTGAATGCAGACAACGCCCTTTATCAGGGGCGCTCCAAACCGGGTAAATTGAAAAAATCAGAACCACATTGACGTTTTACACCAGATCATCATGATTACCTTATATCTATCGGAATATAGATAAACGAACCCGTGTCAATCTTCGTTATCCCGGGTCCATTTAAGAAACGCTTTTTTATTCCGATAATTAATAGAAAAAAGACGGACCGGATCATATCCATGAGAATAGGAACATACATCGTTATTCTAATCGGAGCTTGCTTTATTGCAACCACCGGAACCCCTTCGTTTATCTCCACCCACGATCCGGTCGCCCTGGTGTTGGATAAAACAGTACAACACGATGTCCTCTTTATAGGGACTACCCATCGACAACCCCGGATTCTTGACTTTATTTCAGGGCTCATTCCCCGCCTGCATGCATCGGGCATCACCCACCTGGGTCTTGAAATATCTTCGGATCAGCAGAAAAATCTTGACCACTTCATAGACAGCGGGACCGGGCTTTCCGATATCCGGATTTTTCAGGGCATCGACTGTCCGGAATATCGTCAATTGATTGCGGTTGTTAGAAAAAGCGGATTGACACCCGTTGCCCTGGATCTTCCCAAATCCATGTGGCGCAGCCCCTTCACAAGAGATCGATGGATGGCCAAAAGGATATCCGATACCTTTTCAAAATCAAAGGGCGTAAAGATGCTTGTCATCGTGGGAAACCTGCATGTTTTTAAAAAGGTAGCGTGGCAGAACCCATCGATCCGGGATCAATTCATCCGATACCATTTAAATGAAATGAATCCGGATTTAAACCTGTATTCCATTGCGGAAAGCATTAATGGGTCTACTGCGCCGTGCGATTTTCAGAAATGGTTCGGAAACGGTTCGACTCCCGTTGGAATCGAAACCCGTGTTTTTGATCGAAAACTCGGGCTCACCCGAACCATCGCCGCAAAACCCATGACCGCCCGTGAAGCGGTGGATGCGGTGATTGTGTTCTGAGCCGCCTATTTCAATCAGATCTAAATCCCCTGTTGATAATATCTGCCGTACCGTAAACCCGGTTCAATTCACCCGGCACGCAATCTCGAAGAAAAGGTATAGGCCAAGGCACCGGTCAAAATTACCAGACAACCTGCACCGCCCAGGGCCCATTGCACCCCCACGGCCTGGGCGATCGCCCCCATTGCCAGGTGCCCGATCCAACCGAAGCTGATGACAAACATCCACCCCCCGATGACGAGGCCGCGCATGGTGTCCGGGACGCATTGCTGAAGAAGAATCCATTGCAGTGCGTCGAACACGGCCGCCATGGCGCCGACGCCCATGACCAGAACAAGAGACAGCGGTAAGACGGTGGACGATGCAAAGGCCGTCAGCATAATCCCAAATAAAACGGTGACAGCTATCAGCAGCATCCCCTTTCGTGGGGTTTCGCCGATGGTGGCGAGTGCCGTCACCCCCAGTACGGAGCCCACGCCGGCCATGAGGGTAAGGGTTCCGAACCCGTCCGCCGCAACATTCAAAACATCCCGGGCCACCGACGGCATGATGGAATGGTAGGCAAAGGCGAACATCTCCACGACAAAGGCGATCGCAAGCAGGGTCCGCACGGTCGGAAGACGCATCAGGGAAACCAGCCCCACTGCGGCCTCCTTTACGATGCCCGGTTTGATAGCGCCGGATGCGGTTCTCGCCGGACCTATTTTCGACATGGTCGCCATGACAACGGCGCCTGCAAGAAAAACCATTGCCCCGGTGATCAATGTGGGCGGGACACCATATGCAGTAATCGCCAGTCCGCCGAAGAGACTGCCCAGGGCCCCCACCCCCCTGGCGCCGATGGATTGCAGCGCCACGGCCCGCATTACCATCCGCTGGGGGACGATGTCGGTAATTAAACCCTGGGTGGCGGGGATCGAAAATGTCTGGCCAATGCCGCTAAGGGCCACGAGGACATAAACCATCCAAAGGTGATGGAGGCCTCCGGCTGTCAGCACAGCCAGGGATATGGCGACCACTGCCCTGGAAGATGCGGCCACCGCCAACACCCTGCTCCGGGACACGCGGTCGGTGATGTCGCCGGCCATGGGTGCAATTAGGCTGGCCGGGGCCTTCTGGATGGCAAAGGCTGCTGCGGCAAAAAACACCGAGTCGGTTTCGATCAGTACGAACCAGCCAATGGCAATACGTTCGCACTGGGCCGCAAGGGCCAATATCACCGTGCCGAACCAGACGCGTCGATATGAAGCGATGTGCCACGGGGTTCTCAGCGCAGCCGTTTCCGTTTCAGGCAGATGCATCGTCAAGCTGTCCCGGCACGTTGCACGTATTGCATAATGTCTCGATTATTACTAACAAAACTTATGTGTCGCCCCCACCGGTCTCGTCATCGAGTTTGAATTGACGGATCTCTTTATTGAGTGCCTGAACCGACCCCTGGAGTGAGTCGGCAGCCTGGCTGGTCTCCTTTACAGACGCGTCCGTCAACTGCGCGGCTTCGCTCAGCTGCGTCAATGCATCACTGATCTGTTCCGCTCCCTGGGACTGCGACGCCATGCCTTCGGTGACCGTCTGGAACTGCGGCGCAAATTCCTGCACGTGCTCGATGACCTGCAACAGCTGCTCGCTTGCGGATCTGACCTCCTCTACTCCCGAACGCACCTCCTGGGTAAACTTGTCCATCTCCATCACACCGGAGGAGACCGCCGACTGCATATCCTGGACCATTCGCTTTATATCGAGTGTGGCAACCGCCGTGTGGTCGGCAAGGCGCCGGACCTCCCGCGCTACCACCGCAAACCCCAGCCCGTGTTCCCCTGCCTTTTCCGCCTCGATGGAGGCATTCAGAGACAGAAGATTTGTCTGATCCGCCACTTTGGTTATGGCCATCACAACCGTATTGATGTTGTCGGTCTTCTCCTTGATAATCGACAGCTTTGCAGATATCGAATCCGTGTTCTTTCCCAGCTGCCCCATCCGGGTCTCCATGCTGTAAAGATGACTGCTCCCGGATTTGGCAAGCTCTGTGGCTTCACCAGCGGTTCTGGAGACATGGCTCATGGTCTTTACAAGCTCCTGAGCCGTGGCGGATATCTCCTTTATACTGGCCGCTATCTCAATACTCGACGTGCCGAAATCACCCACCGTCCGCTGCTGTTCCTCGGCGCTTGAATGCAGCATCGTGGCCGTGGACATGACCTGGATCCCGGAGCTTCGCACCTGGCCGATCAGGCTGCGGAGCTTTTCGATCATGGTCCGGATAGACCCCAGGAGCCGGCCGGTTTCGTCAGCCGATGCCCCGCACTCGACACTGACATTTAAATCCCCTTCGGCAATCTGGCAGGCAATGCCGGCGGCATAGACAAGCCGCCGGGTGATGGCATTTGCCAGCATCAGCAGAATCAGGATAATGACAAAGACACCGGCTGCCGCCGTCGATGTCATCACGATCAGTTTTTCGGTAATCGGCCTCATTATCTCATCGACAGAAACCCGCATAAAGACCGTCCAGTGTCCGGTCTTTGTCTTTGCCGCCGTGCAGAAGTAGGCCTTTCCGTCAACAGGATCCGTATAGGTAAGGATTTCTCCGTGGTGCTTGCCCAGATAAAAACCCTTTAAAATCGGTGCAAAAACGGTTTCTTCAAAGCGCTCTGTTTTCAACTTGGGCGACATGGTGGCCGAAACAATACGCCCCCGGCTGCTGATCAGGATAAAGTCGGCCGAGGCAAACGGTTTTAGATGAGACAGAAAGTAATCCAGATCGTCCAGGGCGCGGTCGACTCCTGCAATGCCCATAAACTTTCCGTCAATGACAATGGGATATGTCTGCTCCACAATAAGCTTGCCCTCGTACTCGTATGGCTCGGTGATGATGTAGCGCTCGGATTGGCCCGGGGGCAGCGTCTCCCGGATCTGGTCGTAGTGGGAGCTGATTTCAAGGAAGCTGGTTGTATCGGTGCCGGTGAGAAACTGCTCCTTGTTCCCCTGGTAATAGTAGCTTGTTTCCATATCGATCAACGGTGTCAGTTTGAGTACGGAAGGGTCTTCCCGGTCACGGAACCAGTACGGGAGGAAGCGGCCCGCAGCGTCCATGGCGGATGCCTCCCCGGGATGGTCTTTCATATAGGCCGCGTCATCCTGGTCGGCATTCGGTTCGTATCCGAAATAGGCCCCTGTGAATTGGGGATAAAGCGCCAGCATTGTTTGCGCATAGTCCATCGACTCGGTGCGTCTGCCGAAAAGACCGCTTTCCTGGGCAGTCGCCATGGTGCGAACAACATCGATGGTGGCCTGGTTGCTCCTCTCCACTTCTGCCACTCCGATACGGGTCTCTTCCAGAATACTCTCCTTGCTCAGCTGCAAGAGATTTTGCTTAAGACTTCCGATGGCCATGACCACCAGAAAAACGGCTGCCAGTACCAGCGGCACCAGCCCGATCAAAAGGATTTTGGCTTTAATGCCCAAACGATTGTAGACGTTTAATAAGAACATGTCACGATTGCTCCTCTTTGAATATCACTTCGGATCAGTGGCGAGTGATCATAAGATTTCATCAAACAGACCGTATTCGTTTATGCCCCAAACGTTAATGTAAGGCCATTTAACACGAGTCGTTCACATTTTACAACGTAATTACAGGTAGGATTTTAAATGCATACAATCTGTGTTAAAAAACAGAATGTATTGCTCTTAAGGAATTGCGGGCAGGTATGAAATCATTTCTTCACAACCGGCTATTTTAAGGATTGTTCCAGAGCCTGATCCAAATCCTCGCAAATATCGGTTACCGCTTCTATACCCACTGACAATCGAACCAGATCCGGGGTAATACCGCCGGCACGCTGCTGATCCTCTGAAAGCTGGGAGTGCGTGGTTGTGGCCGGATGGATGGCCAGACTCTTGGCATCGCCGACATTGGCTAGATGCGAAAAGAGCTTCAAGCTGTCGATGAATTTCTCACCGCTCGCCCTGTCTCCTTTAATGCCGAATACCACCATCCCGCCATAGCCGTTTGCAAACTGTTTTGAGGCGGTCCCATATGCCGGATCGGTCTCAAGCCCGGGATACCTGACCCAATTCACTGCGGAATGGCGGGTGAGAAACTGTGCCACCTTCAGAGCGTTTTCACTATGGCGCTGCATTCGAAGGGGAAGCGTTTCAATACCTTGTAAAAACATCCACGCATTATCCGGACTGATGCAGGCGCCTAAATTTCTTAGCGGCACCAGGCGCATCCTCAAAATAAATGCGAGCGGGTTCAACTCTCCCAAATCGTGGGCATACCGGATATCATGATAAGAGGGGTCGGGTCGGTTGTAGAAGCGAAATTTCTCATCGGTCCAATCGAACCTGCCGCTGTCGACGACGATACCACCGATTCCGGTACCATGGCCTCCCAGCCATTTGGTCAGAGAGTGAATCACGATATCGGCGCCGTACTCAATCGGCCGGAAAAGATACGGCGTTGTAAAAGTAGAATCGATAGCCAGCGGAATATGATGCTTTTTTGCAATCCGGGAAACCGCTTCAAGATCGACCACATCCAGAACAGGATTGCCGATGGATTCGACGAAAAGCATGCGGGTTTTTTCGTTGATCGCAGCTTCGAATTGATCCGGCTCCAACGGATCAACAAATCGTACCTTGATCCCCAGTTCGGGCAGAATATCGTTGAACATGGTATAGGTGCCGCCGTACAAATTATTGGCGGAAACCACCTCATCCCCCATGCCGCACACATTGATAACCGAATAAAAAACGGCCGAGGTTCCGGAGGCCAGCGCCAATGCAGCCGCCCCGCCTTCCAGTGCGGTAATTCTCTTCTCGAGCACATCGTGGGTCGGATTCATCAACCGGGTATAGATGTTGCCCAGCTCTTTTAATGCAAAAAGATCAGCAGCGTGTCTGGTATTCTTAAAAACATACGAGCTCGTTCGGTGAATCGGAACACCCCGAGCCCCTGTTTCATCAATTGCTGCACCGGAATGAAGTGCCAGTGTTTCGAATCGATAATTTTTTGCCATGATCCTTCTCCCTTATTATTATTGAAGATGCTTTCAGTGACACCGCGAATGGATGCTGAACTGCACGGAAATGGAAATATAAAAACTTTTTATGCCACATGGTGGCATTTCCTGTCAACATCATTTATAAATGGACGTTCGACGTGTACCCCGCAGATCGTCTATAGTTACGGCATTTAAATTGCATACAACATAAACGGATAAACTATCAGTGAATAATTTAAATTATTTTTATGGATTCTTCAGCCAAATATTCAACGACAAACGATAATATGGATAGCAATTTTGCGGCAAAACTTGAGTGCAAAAGCTATGTCCAGGTTATCGAGGAATTATCACATCTGTTCCCGGATCCGGCTTCGAAGCTCAAATTTATAAAAAAAGCCGTCAATGAACACTACACAATCGCTGCACCCTACCGGTATTTTTCTCTTCTGGCAAAGAGTGTGTATTGGAAATCACTTTTGGACAGGCTGGAGAAAATCCGGCCCGGGTGTAAAAATGACGTCAAACAGCTCACCCGCCAGGGAATTATTTCATCACCCCGGGCCCCATTATGGCTTATTTACAAATTTCGTCATGTTGCCTCCCTCATATTCCTGACACTCTTTGTGACATTTCTTGGCGAATCGGCGGCATCCATTTTCCAAACCCGCAATACGTTCGTTGACACATATGCTTTGACAAAAAAAGTCGCCATAAAAGCGTCAACACCCCAACAGCAACCGGTACCCCTGGATCAACCCGGAAAAGCAGATCCAGTCATTCAAGACCGAAAAGCTGCCGCCGAAAACCACCCCAAGGCGCATATCCGAAAGTATCTGACGGAACCGATCTGGCTGGTTGAAAAGAAACAGGACACTGAAATATACAGCAATGGGCTCCACATCATCACCACCCACACGCTTCAGAACACTCCCCGCAGCTATTACCGGCTATCAAAGCATTCGAATCAAACACCGACACAGTGGCATCATACGGGTACGGTTTCCGGTATCTTATATCACGCATCCGAGAGCGATATTTTCCCCTTTATCCCGGAAATGAACAAATCGATAAAACGCTACAGTGAAGCATTGATACGGTATATAAAACCGAATAAGTCCTACCATTATTTTATCGATCGATTCGGTCGGGTATACCGGCTCGTGCAAGAAGGCCATGCTGCCAATCATGCGGGAAATTCGGTCTGGGCCGATGATGAGTGGGTTTATATGAAGTTGAACCATGCATTTATCGGAATTTGCTTCGAAGGTCGGGATTTTGAAAAAATTTCTGTTGAAAAGAGTGGGAAGCGCCGGAAAACGCCGGGGATTTCTCCTGATATCCGGCCGGTTGACACTTCATCATTTAACGAAGCCCAGTTAAGGTCAGGGAAGGAGTTAACCGACTGGCTGAGGGTGAAATACAATATTTCCCAAAACAACTGCGTCCCCCACGCGCTGGCGTCTGTGAATCCCGAAAAAATGCTTATCGGGTATCATCTTGATTTATCCCGCGGATTCCCGTTCGATCAGTTTGGGCTAAGTGACAAATACGATGAATCTCTCCCGTCCATGGTCGAGTTCGGGTTTTCTTACGATCGTTATTTTGAAAAAATATTTGACGGCAGGGTCTGGCCCGGCATCAGGTATGCCGAAAAACTCCTGGAAAAACAGGCCCGGGATAGCGGCATGGATCTGACCTTGTATGTAAAAAATCTCCAGGAAAAATATAACCGATGTACCCGATGGCTACTCACCCGGGGTGAGCAAAAAAAGGGCTTATTAACAAATTTGGAAACATCGGTGTTGCCGAAATCGACTCCGGGTAAGAAACCTTCCGGCTAAGCCTGATTTATATTCACCGCGTCTGGCGGCATCGGCAAATCGCACGTCCCTTGGGCTTTGGCCCCAGGAAAGGACAATCTAAAAAAAATGGACCCGGCCCAAAGCGGCCGAGTCCATGACGTGTGCAGCATGGTATGGGTTAGGGTATTGTAATATCAGACACAATTGATGAAAATAAATTGTTCTGCCGGCCATTACCCTTACCCGGTTTCAGTGCTTTGACTTTTGCCCGGGCCGGCCCGGACACCGAATCGAGAACCCCATCGCCGTCTATATCAGCGACAAAGCCGGCAAGAGGTACACAGAGATAGGGGTCAGACGGCAGGCCGTCATCGGTTCGGCTACCGGTGCCGAATGAAAACTCAACAACCATATCGGAAACACCGTCCCCATCGATGTCGACATCAATTTCCACATCGATGGAATATTTATCAGCGCCTTCCACAGCTGTCCATTCAAAACATACATTCTCATCAACAATGCCTGCCTGGAAATCAACTGGGGCGGGAAGTGACCCTGCCTCGTTCTTCGCCATGACGGGGGTCCAATACATTAAAGCAATTCCAAACACCAAAGTAAACAGAAACACTTTTTTCATTTTCCTTACTCCTTTCCTGTTAATTATTGTCTCACGAGCTGCGAATCAGCAGTTGTTACCGGGGGATTGCAAGTGATGTGCCGGGAATTGATTTCTTTTTAGGAGCAACAGCGATAGATAACGCAGAATCAACAGGTTACATTTTTTTGAAAAAAATTTTCGTGGCCATGCAGCTCAGTGAGCCACAGACAATTGGAATAAAAATAAGTACAACCTGTATTAAAAAGTAGAATTTATTACTCCCAAGGAATTGAGAGCAGGTATGGAATGGTTACTTCGCAGCCGGCCACTTAAACATAACATTGACCGATTGTTCATGCAGGCTAAAAACCTAGGTTCCTTACTGAGCCGGGAAGTCCGGATGCGTGATTAAGCTTCAAAAAAAACAACGCCTCCTTTCTCCCCGGCCGCCGATCACCGTCAGGTTATGGGTGCAACCAGGGGAATGGCCCATTCCAGGCCGCTTTCGTAAAGTCTGGCCCGGGTGGGGAGCCCGGTCTTTACATCCCAGCCCATCATCTCATAATAGGTCTCCAGGGCATCCTGAAAGGCTGCCCGGTCCAGGTGCGTCCCCTCGAGAGCGCCGTTTTCCATCGGTTCGAAAAACCGATCCGGGAGCGTGTCGTCCTTTTTGGAAACACCCTCACGGTGGTTGAAGATTCGGGCCAGGTGCTGGGACCGCTCGTTTGCTTTGACCAGTTCCAGGAGACTGGTCCGCCAGCCGGTTACGGCCCGCACATAATCGACAATCTGGTCGAGTTTGAAGTGTCCCAGGGGAAAACCGGTAAACATGCACATGCCGATGATGTTATAGAGGCTCCAGGTGTTCTGGAGATAGTAAAAGTACCGTGCCTTTGCCGGCCCAAGATCCGTGGGCGCCGGAGCGTCATGGATTCCCAGGATGGCCGCCTCATTCAGATTGCTGTTCGGCTGAGGATAAAAGAGCTGATCGTGGGGGCACCTGACATGATCGGCACCGGTGGGGGAAACGGCATAGGCCAGGGCCAGGCTGGTTTTCCCCCGGGGCTCATGCATGGGTATTTCCTGTCCCTTTACATGCATGGCATATCGTTCGGCCCCGTTTCCTAATTTTTCGGCGGCCCGCTGCACCCCTTCGGCCAGCATATCGCCGATTCCTTCCCGTTTCCCGATTTTTTCGATCAGGGCGAGCATGGCATCGGCATTGCCGAAGGATATTTCCAGCCCGTCAGTCTCTTCCGCCGGGAGAATACCGTTTTCGGCACATTCCATGGCAAATGCGATGCAGACCCCGGCTGAGATCGTATCGAGACCGTACTGCTGGCAGCGCTCATTGCCCTTGGCGATGGCTTTGATATCACCAATTTCACACAGAGACCCGAGTGCACCGATGGTTTCATATTCCGGACCGCCGAATCGGGGATCCACCTGATACGGCTCGGTGACCTTTACCTCCCGCTTGCACCGGACCGGACAGGCATAGCATTGCCCCCGCCCCACCAGAATCTGATCCTTCATGGCCTGGCCGCTGATGGCCTCTGCATGGACGAATGACCCTTTTTTAAAATTCCGCGTCGGGAGAATACCCGACAGACTCAACGCAACCACCCCGGCTGCGGTTCCCAGATCCTGCCGAACCGCCTGGGTCTCAAGATAGGTGGCGTTGTGCCACTTAACTAGTGCTTTCACCGCATCCGGGTCGGCCAGCGCCATCTTTTTCCGCCCTCGCACGGCAACGGCCCGAAGATTCTTAGCCCCCATCACCGCCCCCATGCCGGTGCGGCCGTTTGCATGTTTGAGCTCATTGATCACACAGGCATACCGGACCAGTTTCTCTCCGGCAGGGCCGATTTGGGCTATCCGGACCCGGGAGTCGCCGAGTTCCTCAATAATCCGGTCGTGTACCTCTCCGATCTCCTTGCCCCAGAGGTGTCCGGCATCGCGTATTTCGGCTTCGCCGTCGTGAACCCAGAGATAGACCGGTTTTTCCGCCTGCCCTTTGATGATGATGGCATCGAAGCCGGCAAATTTCAGCTCCGGGCCGAACCACCCCCCGGCTTCGGTTTCGGCAAACCCTCCGGTGAGCGGTGATTTAGCGGCCACAGTGAACCGGCTGAACCCCGCCGCCGGTGTGCCGGTGACAGCTGAGGTCATAAAAATCAACCGGTTGTCGGGGCCCAACGGATCAACTCCCGGCGGTTGCTCTTTGAGCAGATAGTATGCGGCAAGCCCTCCGCCGCCGATATAGGTTCGATAGAGCTTCTCGTCCGGTTCTTCGATTTCGACGGTCTGTTTGGAAAGATCGACTCTGAGAATTTTTCCGTTGTATCCGTGTGGCATGGGCAACCTCCATTAATATAATTGCTGTTGTTTGTTAACCGTTTGCACAATTTTGACAACTGTTTAAGGATTGTTTCGGATTTTTCGACCCTGCCGATGATATCAAAATTCACCGGACATATCTATCGGAATATTCATCAGATATATCTACGAACAAACGTAAGAGTATAACCTCTCCCTATTTTCCTTGACAGTCATCCGCCCCTGGTAATAGTTTTCTTTCTTGATCTTTTTATATACTTTTATTGTTTACAGTCAAAAATGCCCTATTGAGGTTACGAAAAAGGAGAACAGAATATGGATTTTGGAATTTCCGGGAAAAAAGCGATAGTCGGCGGCGCCAGCGTCGGGCTGGGAAAGGCGTGCGCAATGTCACTGGCACGTGAAGGCGTTGATGTGACCATCGTCGCCCGCACCCGCGCAAACCTTGAGGCCGCTGCTGAGGAGATCCGCACGGCCACCGGCGCCACGGTAACACCTGTGGCGGTGGACAACACAACCGACGAGGGACGGGCAGAAGTGCTGAAGGCATGCCCCAAACCCGATATCCTGGTCAACAATTCAGGGGGACCGCCCACCGGCAACTTCCGCGACTGGGATCGTGATGCCTGGATGGCGGCGATAAACGGCAGCATGCTGGCATCCATATTCTTTATAAAGGATACGGTGGACGGTATGATCGATAGAAAGTTCGGACGCATCGTAAACATCACCTCGAGCGCTGTGAAAGCACCAATCAGCATCCTCGGGCTTTCCAACGGCGCCCGCTCCGGCCTGACCGGTTTTGTCGCCGGAGTTTCCCGGGAGGTGGCCAAACACAACGTAACCATCAACAATCTGCTGCCGGGTGATTTCGACACCGAACGCCACCAGTCCAATACCCGTGCAATGGCAAAGACGCAAAACAGGCCCTACGAGGAGATGCGTGCCATCCGGACAGGTCTGGTTGCGGCGGGCAGGTTCGGCGAACCTGCCGAATTGGGGGACTACTGCGCCTATCTTTGCAGCGCTCAAGCCAGTTTCATCACCGGCCAGAACCTGCTGATCGACGGCGGGAAGTACCCGGGGACCTTCTAAATTCCCGCCGCCCAGGTTAAAGTGATCTATCTCATTAAGGAGACTTAACGATGTCGGATACACATGACAGTGTAAACTGGTCTTTTGAAAAACAGTGTCTGAGGGTTGTAGAAGCACTGCAAAAAAACGGATTTACGGCAAACTATTATCAGGATTCCCAGGGGGCTGCCCGACACATCCTGAAAGAGGCCGAAACGGCAACGACCATCGGCATGGGCGGGTCTCATTCCGTGGGGGACCTCAACCTCAAGGAACGGTTCCGGGAAATGGGAAAGGAGCTTCTTGTCCCCAAGGGGCCGGGAAACACCCCTGAACAGGCAATGGAAATTCGACGGAAACAGCTCACCTCCGATCTTTTCCTGTGCGGCACCAATGCGGTTACACTTTCCGGCTGCCTAGTAAATATCGACAATACCGGCAACCGGGTCGGCGCGATGATGTTCGGCCCCCGGAAGGTGATCGTTGTGGCCGGACGAAACAAGATCGTTGCCGGCTCCATCGAGGATGCCATTCGGCGAGTAAAGGACAAAGCATCACCGCCCAATGCCAGACGGCTGGAGTTCGACACCCCATGCGCGTCCACCGGCTTTTGCGCAGACTGCAGTTCGCCCCAGCGAATCTGTCGGATCATCTCCATCATGGAACGAAAACCGGCCCGAACCGATGTGCAGGTCCTGGTGGTGAATCAGGACATGGGGTATTGAGAACTTGGGTTTGGGGTCTGACCACGGCAGCCTGCTTTTAATACACTGCATAGTCGCCCCCGGTGGCATCAATCTATGGAATTAACAATAAGACAACTGTTCCTGTGTTTCGTCTGTTTTAGCCTGTGCATGATTGTCCTCGGCGGCTGTGACGAAGACAGCAGTCCAACCACGCCGCAGGCCGCGGTATCGGCCGCACCACCAGGGCAGTGTTCGGTTTCCGAGGAAAATGAGACTCTGTTGGCTTATCTGCAGGATGAGTATTACTGGTATCTGGATATACCCTCCGGACTGGTTGCGGCTGACTTCAGCACGCCGCAGGCATTGCTTGCCGGCGCCATGGTACCCCAGGACCGCTAAGGTATCGAGGGGCTCAGCCTTGACCGGGTGATTGTTCTGACCGGCAGCCGCACCTGCTCGGCCGGCGAAATGCTGATCAATGCGCTGTCGCCCTTCATTGACGTGGTGACCATTGGTGAAGGGACTTGTGGCATGCCAGTGGGCGCGAACCCGGTGCAAATTTGGGACAAAATGGTGATTGCGATTAACTACGAAACCACGAATGCTGTTGGGGCGGGCGGCTATTTTGATGGCATCGACCCAGAGTGTTTTGCTCAGGACAGGATCGTCGCCGACTGGGGCAGTATTCACGATCCTCTACTCCGGGAAGCGCTGTATTACATTGATAATAATAGCTGTTTCAGTTGACGATGGTTCGCCGTGGCGGATCTCAATTGGGCAAACCATGGAAATGGGGTCCGATGGTCGCGATTTCGATTACGCGTCCGGCAGAATCTACTTAGTAATCCTTTTTGGATACTAAATCCCCTTCGACGTAACGATGAATAATACCAGAAATGAGTGTTTGATAGGGAACACCCATCTGCAAGGCTTTCTTTTGGATACCATTGAAGTCATGATCAAAGAGTCGAATTGTAATACGCCTGTCCTTTTTGAAGGTGTTTTTGGCCGCGGCCTTAATGGCTTCGATTTCTTCATTGGAAGGTGTGCGCAGCTTCATTAACCCGGACTCATAGGCTTCAAGAATTTCCTTTTCTTCCGTGTCGTATTTCGCGTTCATTTCACCGGCTCTCCTCTATAGTCCCTGGTCGCCTTCCTGCTGGGAATGATTGTTTTCAGAAATATGGTGCCGCTTCCGATAATATGGGGCACCAGATAGATATATCCTCCGACAGGCTCCTAACCGACCGTAACCAGGAGGCCTGTCTCGGGGTCTATTGCCGATAGGTTGAAACAAACAAGGGGCAAAACGATCCTGGTCCGCCCAACCAGAAGGCGGTATTTTTTTTGCCAGACCAGGTTTGCGCCGGACCAGACCTTAAGCACCGGATTGGAAAGGGTTTCCGCAAGCTGTATGGAGCAGGTTTGCGCCATAGCCGGACCTGTCAGGTCGATTTTGGATAGGTCCACAAACTGGGGTGAGGAAAATCGCACCGGAGGTCTGGTGGCTACTCGCACCTGTGCCTGTGCGGGTTGCCTATCTTGGCCCATGGCGAGGATGAGGCCTCGAGCCGCAGCTTTGCCCTCCAAGGCGCACAGGTCATGCATGTCCGCCCCCCGTAACAGGTTTCCAACTGCATAGACACCGGGTAGGCTTGTCTGGAAATCCTGGTCTACCAACGGGCCACGGCTGGCCGGGTCCATTTCCAGGCCGGCGGTCTCCGCCAATGCAGTGTCGGGTCGGAAGCGTCCGCTCATTACCACCGTGTCGCAAGGCACAAGCCTTTCCTTGCCCCGGATGTCCAGCAAAACCCCCTCCACCCGCTGTTTGCCGACAATGGCCTTTATCTGTGCCTGGTAGTAAACCGGGAATCGATAAAAGGTTTTAAAGGCCAGCATGGCCGCCGGATAGGTGAGTGGCCTTGCCGCCTGTTCCACCAGGCCGGCCAACTCCACCCCGGCCCGTTTAAGGGTTAAAACCGCAGACAAAGACACATGCTCCGTCCCCACAATCAGAGCCTTGCTGCCCGGCTTAAGCTGCCGGGCCTTGACCTGCTGCTGAAGCGTGCCTGTGGTAATAATACCGGCCGGCCGGTCTCCGGGGATCAGCCTGGACTCCCTGGATGATTCGAAACAGCCGGTGGCCAGAATGAGGCTTGTGCAGAAGTGCTTGCTGCAACCCTGGGGCGAGACAGTCTCCACCAGATGGGGTTCCCCATCTTTGCCGGGTGTCACGGACACCGCCGTAGTTTCGGTATAAGCCTGGACTTTTGTCTTGCCCAGCAGATCGGCCAGGTGGCGGGCATAGGACGGGCCGGTGCGAAAACAATGTTGATCCCTGAGCCCAAAACCGGGGCCGCAAGTACGCGGGATGCCGCCTGGCTCATGTTCGGCTTCTAAAAGGGTGACCTTAAGGCCGGGCATGCTATATAGCTGAAGACAGGCTGAGATCCCGGCAGGGCCACCGCCCACAACAACAACGTCTGATTCATATTCTTGGATCATGATGCAACGCCCCCGGTAACAAGTTCAGCACCTGGCCCTTTATAGGTCACATCCTGTTTGGCAAGCTCAAGCTCCCGGGCCAAAATATCCATGATCTTGGCCCCGCAGAAGTTCCTTTGGCAGCGCCCCATGCCAGCCCTGGTTCTGAACTGAATCCCTTGCAGGGTGGTGGCTCCCCGCTTGATAGCTTCCACTATTTCCCCTTCGGTTACCTGCTCGCAGCGGCAGATGATTCGGCCATAGGCCGGGTTTTCATCAATGAGCCTGTCACGCTCGTTTTGAAACATGAAGCGGAAGCGGGGAATGGCGCTGCGGGTGGTCTGGAAAGGTTCTTCCTTAGGCTCCAGGTTCAGCCCTTTGTCAGCAAGGATTCCCACCACCTTTCTGGCCAGGGGCGGGGACGGGGTAAAACCCGGCATCCGCACCAGCACGTTCAAAAACAAGGGGTTGCCTTGCGGGCTTTCAATGAGATGTTCGTCCACGGATTTGTCGTTGAAGACCCGGACTCCGACATAGCTGGTAATAACATCTTTTTCCGTAAGGCTGGGCACCAGGGCCTGCATGCGCTTTATGGCGTCGTCGAAATGCTCTCTGGTGGTAGCGGTGAAATCCCGGTCCTCAATATGGTCGTAGTTGGATCCGTATACGTGGATGTTGCCCTCACCCAGGGGGTACAGCCAATCTATTTTACCAGGAGCTGGAGGGATACCCACGATATTGCTGATGGTGCCGGCCCGGCTCTTGTCCAGTATCAGGGCCTGGCTACGGTAGAAGGAGAGGTTCCAATCCCGCCCCGGTCCGGCACGGTCTGCGGAATAGTCGGCATACTTGCCGGTGCAGTTGAGCACGTAACGGGCTTGAATGGGGCCCTGGCTGGTTTGAACCAACAAGCCTTCCGGGCATTTTTCAAGGCCAATGAATTCGGTGCCCAAAAGAACTTGCAGCCCATTGGCAGTTGCGTTCTCGTAGAGGGCGATGACGTATTCCGGCCCAAAAACGGAGATGGTTCCGGTGGTGTCTATTAATCCCCGTTTGGCGTCCGGCGTCAGATTTGGCTCCAGGGCGAAAAGTTCCTCCCTGTTCAACTGGGTAAGAGTGCCGCCGGGGATATGTTGGGCCAGCCAGGAAAACCGATTCAGTTGGTCTTCTTCCTCTTTGTTGCGGGCCAGGAATAGAACCCCCACATGGCTGTGGTCTATATCCAGTTCGTGGGCCAAGACGTCAAAATCCTGGAACCCCTGCCACAGCAGGCGCATTCTCTCGGTCTCGGTCTCGGCTCTTAGGTCCCCCTGACCGGAGAGGTCTTTGATAGCCAGGGAAGCGGCCTGGAACAGGCCCATGTAGATCAGGCTTCCGGCTGTCTTGCTGACCCCCATGGCCACATCCGCTTGCCTTTCGACCACCACGTTGGAAAGCTGATAACGCGATAACTCCCGGCCTATGGAAATGCCGGTTATTCCACCCCCCACGATAACGACATCGGCCTGTTGTATTTCGGGCAAATCAACTCCTTTGGAAAACCATGGTTTTGCTTGGCAGCCCGGCATGATAGCCCACAGGCAAGCCTTTGAAAAAAAAAAGTATTGCTACAATTGCCAATCTGAAACGATATGGAATATCGAGTCGGCGCTTTTCTTAACGCGCCCTAATGCATTCAGATCCGCCTGGGCGGACACGATTCCACTGCTGAATACCGATTGAGCTAACTCAGCAATTTGGGAGAGAAACTCCCCGTCTCCTGAACTATTAAAATTTGTTAGACTGGTCCTTTTTCACCAACCGGTATGTTTCGCGATATACGCTTTTCCGGGGTCCGATGGCCACGATTTCAATTGCGCCCCCGGCAGCGGGCCTGTAAATGATCCAGATCCTGCCGATGCGATAGCTGTTGAGTCCTGTTAATTTTTCTTTCAGCTGTTTTCCGGAGGATGGATTCTTGAGAATCAGCTTTAACGCCGACCTGATTTTTCGTTTAAGCTCCGGGTGCATTCCTCGGATCATGTCTGCCAGATGCTCCGGTACCCTCAGCTTATGATATGGCTCGGAAGAAACCGGCATGTGTACTACACCAGCTCATCCAGGGTGTAGAGCTTGTTTTTCTTTTTCAATGCAGAAAGACCATTTTTAATCTCTTTCATGAGATCAGGATCGGATTTGATCTCAATAGTCTCCTTCCAACTTTCGAACTCATCCGGATTCACGAGGACCGCAGAGGGGCGCCCATTTTTTGTTATGACAAACGCCTCATCCATGGACTGGACTCTGTCCACCAGCTCGCTGAGTTTGATTTTTGCTTCGGACAAGGAAAGAATTTTCATAATATACCCCATATTTGGGTTGACCTTAATATTGGTCTATTTTAACAATCCATTTCAATAATGTCAATCTCCGCAACCGCCCTGATTCGAATCCAAGCAAGTGCTGAACAAACAACAACTTCCAGGAAAATGTGGCGAACAGCATTAGGAGTGAGTGATAAAACTCTTGCCAATGTTGTACTTTTTTAGAAGAGAGTAGAGATGGGAGCGGGAAAGGTCGGAGATGCTGCAGGCAGTCTTGATGTTACCGTTTGCATTGGCGATGAGATTCTGAAGGTATTTTTTCTCGGTTTTTTCCCTCAGCTCCTTGTAGGTGGGGAGTGCTTGAACAGAGAGACCGGTGGTATCGGCATCTCCGGTTGGGGATTTCTTTATGCCCACTGCGCTTCGGGCTGAATGGGCCCGGATCTCCGTGGGCAGGTGGACCGGCAACAGTTTATGTTCATTTTTTCCCGTAACGATCGCCTTTTCCAACGCATTGATCATTTCACGCACGTTCCCCGGCCATGTGTACGCATGAAGCATTTCGTAAAATTCCGAAGAGACGCCTTTGGTTTCCATGCCGTGGTGTTCACATAGTCTCGTAATATAATGACCGGCAATATCCTTGATGTCTTCCGGGCGTTCTCTCAGGGGAGGTAAATTGAGCGTCAAGGTCTTTAAGCGAAACAGCAGATCTTCTCGAAACCCACCGTCTCGGACCAATCGATCCAAATTCCGGTTGGTTGCGGCAATGAGCCTGAAGTCACTCCGAAACTCCACCTTGCCGCCGACCGGTCGAAAAGAACGTTCCTGGAGTACACGGAGAAACGCCTTTTGCACTGAAAGGGAAAGTTCACCGACCTCATCGAGAAAGAGCGTGCCCCGGTCCGCATGCTTAATCAACCCCTCCTGGGCTTTATCGGCCCCGGTAAAAGCACCTTTGACATGCCCGAACAGCACGCTTTCCACAAGCGTGGCCGGCAGGGCGGCACAGTCCACCACCACAAACCGCATGGCGGATCGATCGCTGTTTTCATGGATCGCCCGTGAAAAGAGTTCTTTACCGGTGCCGGTCTCTCCGGTAACCAGTACATTTGCACCGATCCCGGCAGCCTGGGCCAGAAAATCCAGGCATGCGTTCATGGGGGCGCTGTTTCCCACCATGCCATGCTTTTTTAGAGCCACTGTCGGTTTCCGTGTCGCCTTTTCTTGCCGGAACAGCATGGCCCGGATAAGCGAAAGCATCATTTTTTGGGCGGACGCAGTTTTTTCAATGTAATCCCAGGCTCCGGTCCGGATGGCCAATTCCGCACCGTCCGGATCGCCGGCTCCGGTAATAATGATGACCTCGGGCGGGGAGATGATTTTTTTCAGCTTGGGCAGCAGATCCAGGCCGTTCCCGTCCGGAAGGTTGACATCCAGAAGCACCACGTCAAAGGTGTCGGCCACCGCCTGTTCAAACCCGTCCTCCAGACTGTACGCCGTTGCGGTATCGTGCCCGATGCGCCTAATCAGTGAGACCATGGACTCACAAACGGCCCTGTTGTCATCGATGACCAGAATCTTTCCCATCGATTTCTCCACGGAGGATCGGTTGCGGCCAGTGCGTTCCGAACCGCATCGGCCGGTTTCTTTTTTCCTTCAGTCCGGGGACAGCGGTTTTTAATATAACTTAAATATCAAAGATTGGCGGGAAGGGTCAAGTGATTGATGGATTCCACGGAAAAAGAAGAGATAGCGGCGCCAAATAACCGAGACCGTATGAACTGCCCCGCAGCCCCGGGGGGGCGGGGAACTTGTCCGCCTCAGGAGGATATACCCCTGTCAGCCTCTGGCGGATTAATGCGATCCGGATATTTTCAGACGATCTTCGCCCTGTATTTCGGGCAATATATGGCCAGCCACACGCTACCGGTACTTGCGGGCGCGAAACATGGGTTGATTATTCATCGTTTTTTACTGGCGCGTCTATTCAAATGCCTCCTTGAGGAGACTGATCATTTTCCCATCCTGATTGAAATCCCCGGCATAGACCTCTTTGAATTCTTTTTCAACCTTGCTTGCCTGCATTTCATTGAAGAGGTGTTTCATAGCGGCATCCATGCTTTCGGGATCCACCGGGCCATTCCGTTTGAGCTGGAAATAATGCGTAAATTCGTGAGCGACAATCGCTTTCCTTTGAAACGGTTTTAAAAAACGGCCGACATACAATTTTTCCGTTTCCGGAACAAAGAGACCGATGACATCCCTAAGATATTTTCCCAGGATCTCTTCGGCCTTCTTTTCACCATTTTCAGCTGTCAGTCGTTTGATGCTTCTTGTGCTGCGCTTTTTAAAAACGGCCTGCAGTTCGGGTAGTGAAACAAAGTTTACCCTCGGCATCGGATATTTGCCCTCGATTTTCAATTGCCTGGAAACCCATCGGAATATTTCTTCATTTGACAGGCCGAAGGCCGGACCGATGTCGATGCACATCGCCAAAATGAAGCACAGGACGAAGTAGGCGGTGATTCGATTGATATATTTCATCTTTGTCCTCCTTGACGCTTGTTGCGTGATGCTGCCGCCAAAAGTTTAAGTGCGGAAGCCTTTTGGTTACTCTTTAGATCAAGTTCTGTGCCATTGCGTCGCTGTTTTTCGAAGGTATTTTTTTTGCTAATAATATAAGATAGTTAAAGATAGAATCGCAGCATAAAGGAAGGGGATTGTTTGGAGAGTGGATGTCCGGTATTTATTAAAATGTCCGCTAAAACGGACTTTTTCCTAATAACCGGACAAATAGAAATTCCAGCGTTTCAAATATTTCGGTGCCGAATTGTCCCACCAGGTGGTGATTTGTGTGAATCAAAAACCGTATAAGGCTGCCCGGTTTATAAAGTGATGTCCTTGTTATTTTATCATTGACTAAATCGGCTACATTGTATCTTTTATATAGGTGGAATCTGTTGATCTGGTAATCGCGCCAAGCAACGGTCGAAAAAGGAGCATTTTATGAATAAAAGGGTTAAAATACTAAAATCACTGCTATGGATCATGGTCGGTTTCGTAATGATTCCCGGGATTGTCCACAGCGAAATTGACTGGACAATCGTAAAGCAGGTCGACCTTAAAGCCCCACCGGTTGATGTTGCTGCATCTGAGGATGGTAAGCTGGTTTTTGTGTTAACACGCAACGAAATTGTTGTCTATTCTTCGGGGAAAAATATGATCGTAAACCGAATTCCGGTTGATAGGGAATTCGATCGAATACGATACTACCGGACAAACAACCTGCTTGTCCTGACGGGCAGTTCGTCTAAAACACTCAGAATTATTCGAGTGGATCGGATTTTCAATATCGATATTTCCGGCCGCCCCTTTAAAGGTCCCGCAAACGCCCCAGTCACAATAGCCGTCTTTGATGACTATCAATGACCGTACTGCGCTCGATTAGAGCCGCTATTTCAGCAGGTGCTGAAACGATATCCGAATGATGTCAAGCTGATTATCAAACATTTTCCTTTAAGAAACCATAAATTTGCAAGAAAGGCGGCGGCAGCGGCACTTGCGGCAAATGAACAGGGGAAATTCTGGGAGTTTCATCACCAGCTGTTCAAAAACTATAAAACGATAAATGATGCGAAGATACAGGATATTGCAAAAGAGCTCGGATTGGACATAAACAAATTTAAAAAAGAGATGAAATCACCTGCAATTTCCAAACTGATTAGCCGTGATCTTCAAAACGGCAGGCAGGCCGGAGTCGGCGGAACACCGACAATCTTCATTAACGGCAAGATCCTGAAAAAAAGAGATCTGAGCGGGTTTTCAGCCATGATTGAAGCAGAGCTGAAGAGATAAAGGGCAAACAAATACTGACCATAAAAGAAATTATGGCATAACCTGCGCCTCCACGAGCAATAAGGGATGCCCATTGGATTCTCGAAAGGGATCAGAATTCTGCAACAATTTCCCGGGTATCGTCTTTTTCTATTGCCGCCAGTTCCACAAACAGATGGGTGGAGCATGCATCTTCTTTCCTGTAAAAATCAACGCGTTGGCCGTTTACGGCAACGCTCCTGATCCCCGGCATTCCCCGAATTCGGAAGCTAACCGTGATCCCGCCGGATATTTCTTCTTCTCCGGCATATTTGACAGTCGCCCTTACCGAGTGTTTGTCGAGCATCTCCCGATAAGGGTCAAAGGGCATTTTAAAAAACCGTCGTTTCGCCCATATGTCTTTTCGTGAACGGCGCCGCTCCCCTGCATCTTTTCCCCTGGGCCGTATCGACGCCAAAAAATCACCGCTGATGATGCCATTGGGGTAACCGGCGTAAAACTCCCAGGGAAAGACACGGTTTCCCATTTTTAATGCCGATTTTATGATTGCCAGCCCGCTTTCCGCAGTTTCTCGGGGTTTGAGTGAAAAATGATTGACCTCCACCCCGAAGGTTAAGGCATGACAGGTATCGTAGAGCGCCGCGTTTATGTGATTGTTAAACGTACAGTCCGTCAGCCCATCGGCCCTTTCCCTTGAATGCTGGTACGGCTCGAGGGTGTGAAAAAGAAACGGATATCCGTCTGCTGCAGCCGCATGGATCATCTCCCGGGCCATATCCCGAAGGATATACTGATCCTCCCCCGCTTTTGCCGTCTGATCGATGACAATCGCCTCCAGACCACCCCAGTTCAACCCCATACCGGTCTCCTTGCCCAGGCTGTGTATATCCAGAACCAGGTCCGGCGGATAGTTTGCCGCCAGCGGCAGAAGCGATCGTTTTTCGAGTCCCGAAAGATGATATACCGGCAGGCCGAAAACAGTACGGGCGCATCCGTCAGGGTTTGCTACGGGTACGACAATGACATGCTGCCGATTAAGAATCTCTCCGGCCGCATCCGATGCCAGCCACTCCAGAACGGCCGGCCCCACCACACGGGTTCCGACTTCGTTTCCGTGCCTTCCGATGATGACAAGTGCCACGGCCTTGTCATCGTCAGGCACGTTCGGATTGGTCAGATGAACCGCTCGAACCGGCCGTCCCTCCACCGACTCGGCGACTACCTCTGCCCGGGTGATGTCCCCGTGACTGCTTACAAATCGATCAATCCACTCTTCAAGAGTTTCATAGTCGATAAATGAATCGAATGGCATTATAAATTCTCCTATTCAAAAATGGGTTCATCCTGATATGCCCCCACACTGTGAAGGCGCTATGGGCATTTATCCGGGTTTGTCTCGGTTTGACGCTTTCTCGGTATCCTTCTGTAAGCGGCTTGCCCCGTTTAAAAAACAAATAGCGCATGGCAATGATTCATTCAATAGAAACCGTTGCATCCATAGATGTTTCTTAATTCTTTTACACCCCATCCAGCCCCTACCGACGCAGCATCACCCCGGCCTTTTTACCCATTTCGGCTCTAAGCCGTTTTGGGTAATTCTGACAAATATTCTATTAGGGCCTGTTCCCGATCTGGGGGCACGCAAATTTTTTAATTTGACGGGCCGCTTTTATTTGGAGTAACAAGACGGTATGTCATTCTTTTCCGATACCCTCAAAGACCGATTCCTGACCATCGCTCACCGGGGAGGCGCCTCCCTTGCACCTGAAAATACGCTTTCGGCTGCTAAAAAAGCCATAGCGGTCGGTGCGGACATGTGGGAGCTGGATGTCCGGATGAGCGGGGATGGAGAGCTTATCGTCCTTCATGACAAGACGCTTTCACGGACAACCAATGTCAGAGACATTCCAAAGTACAGCACGCGCCGGCCGTGGCATCCGGATCAATTTACCTTGGCGGAGATTAGGGAACTGGACGCCGGATCTTGGTATGTGGCTACGGATCCGTTCGGACAGATCCGGAAAAGCCATCTATCAAAAGAAGAGACCGACCGCTATAAGAGAGAACATATCTTGACACTGAGAGAAGCGCTTTCGTTTACCAAAGAAAAAAACTTTCCGGTCAATGTTGAAATCAAAAATCATTCGGACAGCCCGGGTGAACAGGTGATCGTTCAGAGACTTGCAGATCTGATCGACGAAATGGGTGTAGCGAATCAGGTTATCGTCTCTTCATTCAACCATGGCTATCTTAAGGCATTAAAATCCGAAAACACCTGCATATCAACGGCTATTTTGGTTTCCAAACCCCTGCCCGATCCGATTGGATTGCTTCAGTATCTTAAGGCAGACGCATATCATGCCAGTTGTAAGTCCATAACGCCCGAATTAATCAAGCGGCTGAGAGATAATGGATATGCTGTAAATGCTTATACAGTAAACAATAAAGCGATGATGAACGAATTGATCGCAGCCGGTGTCAACGGTATCATCACCGACTTTCCACAAGTACTCTCAAGAATCGTACAGATTCGAAAAGAAGAAGCGTATGGACGGTTGAATGTTTGAAACCGGTTTGATCGAAAATTGTTTTTCAACGGATTGCTATTCGGTCCTTTACAATACCCAAAGAATCGAGTAGGAAAATCGGAAAGTGCATCATCGCCAAACCAACCACATATTCCTGTTAATAGTATACTGAAGAATCTCGTTCTCTTTCTGATGCACAAAAGCCATCGTACAATTACAAGCCTCATTTCTATCTGGCCCTGTCAGTATTAGGTTTCGATATCTCGGCACCCAAACAATATGGCACTGCCGGCGGCATGGAGTATGTTATCGTTTTCTAAATCAATTTTTTACCTATAACCGCAAATAACGGTTGGCATCAATATTGCCGAGCCGCTAATAAAACGCTCAATCGATCCGGCAAATCCGGCAATTGAATAATGTTTCTCATCTCAGAACCGATGATTTGCTGTTTTCTTTT